>Ga0302212_1000533_pt1 | contig 15545 bp, 13 predicted proteins | sample II_Fen_N1_1_FD_200235 | JGI IMG/M metagenome (GOLD analysis project Ga0302212, IMG submission 200235) | Peat permafrost microbial communities from Stordalen Mire near Abisko, Sweden - II_Fen_N1_2 | ecosystem: Environmental > Terrestrial > Soil > Wetlands > Permafrost | place: Sweden: Abisko...
GTAGTCGAAAGAATAATGTAAAAATATCCTAACAGCATTTTAAAAGAAAGGGATTTAGCAAAAAATGCTTTTCCACATTTAGATGAAAATCTAATCAATGCGTTTTTTACACCAACAGATAAACTTTCAAAAGAACAATTAGAAGTAATTAAATATTCTGATGAAGCGATTGCCGAATTACAAGAAGCAGATATCATAGTGATTGATGCACCCATGTATAATTTTACAATTACTTCTACTTTGAAAACGTATCTTGATCATATTGTGAGGCGGGGCGTTACATTTGAGGGTGTAATTGTTGGGAATGAAACCAAAATAGAAGGAAAACTAAAAAACAAAAAAGTGTATTTGTCAATTTCCTCATCAGGAATTTATTCGGAAGGACAATTACAGTCGTTTGATTTTGTAGTCCCTCTTATGAAGGCTGTTTTGAGTTGGATGGGAATGACTGATATTACTGCGTTTCGAGCAGAGGGTATAAGATTTGTTGGTGAAGAAACTGCAATTAAAATGGGAATTGAAAATATTATAATTGAATAATTAAAAACAAAAAGAATATGAAAAAGACTAAAATTATTTATTGGGCAGTAACTGGCTTCTTTAGTGTGATGATGTTATTTAACGCAGCTCAGTATTTGTTTAATCCTCAACTGGTAAAAGACTTTATGCATCTTGGTTTCCCAGACTATTTTAGGATTGAACTTGCTTTTGCAAAAACAATTGGGGCAATGGTATTAATTATTCCTAAAATTCCAATTCGAATTAAAGAATGGGCTTATGCAGGCTTTGCAATAACATTTATTTCTGCAACAACGGCACATTATTCAAGTGGTGATGCCATCGGATATGTGATATTTCCATTGGTTTTTTTATTAATTCTGGTTTTATCAAATATTTATCTACATAAATTAAACAAAGCTGCACTTGCATAAATATTAGTTGTGCGTCATACTATAAACCCACACTTATGACAAAACAATTTTTAAATTCTAACTTTTAAAATTTATGTGGATGATAAAATACATAACGAATTAAAACGGAAAAACCTTGTTCCCCACCTCGTTCGCAAGAGTCTATGTAAAAAAAACTAACAAAGTTGAATAAATTACTTGCGAATTGAAAGTTCAGCTATTTATTAAATATGAAAAATAAGGTTGGGCTTGGTGGGTGATCGTTTTTCTACTGAGGTTTAATACTTGTAAATAAGGTTTTTAAAGAATAAAGCCTAATTTGTAGGCATTCTGACTTACAGAACGATCGCTGATCGATTTTTATTTTGCTTTTTCAATTAGTTTATTGTGAAGATTTAATACGTCATTATGAAAAAGTGAGCAACCATAGACTCTTTAGATTGTTATAATAAATCAACAGTTATTCAAGCTTTCGTTATTTAAAAAAAGGAGAACAATTATGGGATTGATAAAGATGAATGGGATAAACTTAAATGTAAATATCAAAGGAGATGGACATCCATTAGTGATTATTCATGGAATTGGAGGAGATCATACTCAATTGGAAAATGAAATTAGTCAATTTGCAAAAGAATATAAAACCATTGCATTAGACTGTAGAGGACATGGAGAATCTGATAAACCGGATAATTATTCATTGCAGGACCATGTTAGTGATATTTTGGGAATTCTGGATCATTACGAAATAGAAAAAGCATCTGTCCTGGGTGTATCAATGGGTAGTTATATTGCTCAAGGTATTGCTATTGCTGCTCCTGATAGAATAGACAAGTTAATACTAACGGTACCGAAATCAAATGGATTAACTTCATCTGTTCAAAGACTAATGAGTGAACATGCGAAAGAATTAGACGGTTTAAATTTACATGAAAGCATTTTAACCCTGCTTAAATACATGACATTTAATCCTGAATTGATGAAAAAGCATATTGATATCTTTGAAACAAAATTAAGTCCGGCCCAATTTTTAAGTGCAAATAAAGCATTGAGTAATTTTGATTTTAGAAGTGAGTTACCAAAAATAAAAGCAAAAACTCTCGTTATCAGTGGAAAGTATGATGGATTAAATCCACCGTCAGAAGGAAAAATATGCGCTTCTTTAATACCAAATGCAACTTTCTTTGAAATGCAGTATTCGGGACACGCTCCTAATTATGAAGAGCCTGAGTTATACATGAAGATTATTTATGATTTTTTGAAGAATTAATGTTGGAAGTAGCGATAAATAGAAAGCATCAAACAATGCATTTAATTATTGAGACTGAAGAGCAAATTATAAATGTTTTACTATTAGTTAAGTTTTTAATTACAAATACTTCCAAAAATACGGTGTCAAAACCTCTAAACAACGTTAAACAGAAATGATATAATCAATAACAAACCTTTGACATTAAACGAATATCGCATTTTGATTAATAAATTCATCAATTAGGACAATTCTGATAAAAGACTCCGGATTACCTACTATATAACTCTTTGCAAAGTGTTGCTAATCAAGGATTAGCAAATAGACTTTTTCAGTACTTCATAGTTATCTGTCATGATGTTCGATCTCTGATCGTGGGGGACTTAGTACCATTATTTATTTAAAAGGTACTATAACGAATTGGGTAGGCATGTTTTTTTAGTTATTAAAACGGTAAATCGGCATCTACCCAAAAATAACACAGTTACCCTTCTAGTAAAAAACAGGGAGCACCATTCCTGGGAATCAGGGGGGATATCTCCATCCATATTCCCGAATGTAGACAATATAACCGTTGAACCACAATACATTGAGATATCTTACCGGATTGTACGAAAGGAAAGGGAACGAAGAATTTTGAGAATAGATACTGTAATAAAGTTGATAAATCTATTAATTAAACTTATATTTGCAATCTAAATATCAAATCTTCAATCTTAAATATCTTTTACAAAGTAATTCAACTTGGTTATGAATAAAAAAACAACTCTAAAGAGGGTAGTAATGCTCTTTCTTTTACTACAGTCTTTCAATATGGCCACAATGGCTCAATTAACATGGCCTGCTGGGCAAATTCTTCCTTCTTTTCCTACTTCAGCGGCCACACAGGATTTAATTTATCTCAACGGGTCGATAGCTCCTTATTCCAGATTATGGCGTTGGCAGGCTGAAGATGTAGTTGTTAGCCACAATACCGGGCAATTAGAAACCAATGGCTGGCTTTGTCAGGTTGGTGTTGATGCACCTAAACAATATATGATTTATGGTCAAAATGATAAAAGCGTTACAATGGGGCTTAATGTTGCCGAATTTCGGTTGATGATTGATGTTAATACCGGGAATAATGATACGATAGCTGATATTGATGTAAGAAATGTTACCACAGGCATTGTGCTGGCCACTCAGTCTGTTACGCGTCTGCAGTTTACTGCGGCTAAAAGCTATCTGAGTTTCAAATTACCTTTTATGATGCCGGCTGACAGTCAGATTGTTGAACTACGTGTCTTTTGGCGCGGCATTGCCTATACGAAAGTAGACTGGACCGGTATAACACAAAATAACGCTGATGCCGAATTGTACTTATTTTCATCCTTGAAAGGTATTGTAAACATGACACAACCTCGTATTTTTGCCTATGACGGTGATGCTGCTGCCGAAGGTCCATATACCTGGATGCAATCGTTAGGATTGAAATGGATTGAACAAACCAGTAACTGGTCGCTTATTAACAAGTACAGTAAAGAGATTTCAGGTTTAATTGTGTACGATCCTACGCAAATTCATACGGTCAATCTGGCTACTATGCTTGCAAAAGATAAAAAAGCACTTATCACATCACCCTCGTTATTATTAAAATTAACTTCAGCTCCTTATAATTTTCCGGTGTTAGTTGATTTACGGAATCAGTTTACAACAAAACTACAGGTCTATCAAACTCTTTACGATACCTACTGGCCCAACATTGATCATCGTTTACTCATCGGATTAAATCCTGAAGTTCATAAAGCTTCGTTACGCGAATATGCTACTGCGTTGGGTGCTGCTGTTATCTGGCTCGACCCGAAAGTAACTGCTGAGAGCACATTACTGAATAAATTTCTATCCGGCATGCCCCTGGGTTCAAGTTTTATGGGTTGGTGGCCCGAAGAGGCAGCAGGTGTAACAAGAGCCTCAACTTATGGAATTGCAACGATAGCAAGTGATTTCAGCACGAATTTAACTGTTCATAGTGGTATGCCCAGAACTGTCAATATTAAGCCCATGCCTCCGAAACCGATACTTCAAAACAAGATCTATGTTGCTTTCATTTTAAGCGATGGCGACAACTTACAATATGTAGAGCACCTACTGCGCAAGCTATGGAATAATCCTGATCGCGGTGCTGTCCCAATGGGTTGGACCATGTCGCCCGCAATGGTTGATGCCATGCCCGGAGCACTCAATTATTTTCATAAGACATCGACCGACAACGACAATCTTATTTCAGGACCTTCCGGATATGGCTATGCATATCCCACTAACTTTAATTCTACAGCCCTTAAACAATTTGCCGTTAAAACAGAAGAGTATAATAACCGTGCCGGCTTTCGGGTTGTTACGATCTGGAACACGATCACGGGAGGTATTAATTCAAATACCGGACAAACATTTGCCACCAACGCTCCGACCTTGCTTGGTTTAACAGCACAAAATACAGGAGCCCCTCTTACCATCTATAAACTGACTCTTCCAGGTATGCCACTTTCCTGTAACTATTGCTATAGCGAACAAACGATGATCGATGCCATAGCTTCAGCTGCTTCCGGTTGGAATGGAACAACACCAAAATTTATCATCATTCAGGCTGCCCCGTGGAATAATGTGACACCAACAAGTTTCAAGAACGTAATGAATACACTCAGCCCGGACTATGCTGTGGTAAGACCTGATCACCTTTTCCAACTGTTACGCGAAGCGAATAAACTTTCTGTTAATCCCGGGGGCATAGAAGGTACGGGCCTTGGGTTAACGGGCAGTTATTACAATGGGATGAATTTTGAGACACTGGCAGGCACAAGAACGGATGCTACTGTGAACTTCAACTGGGGCACTGATTCACCAATGGAAGGTGTTAATACAAATAGCTTTTCCACCAGATGGACCGGGCAGATTCAACCAAGGTATTCAGGCACCTACACTTTTTATAGCACCAGCAATACTGGTCGTAGAGTTTGGGTTGATAATCAGTTGATAATTGACAAATGGATAAGTGGTCAGAGTACTTATACCGGAACTATTGCTTTAACAGCAGGTCAAAAATATGATTTAAAGGTGGAATACTTTGAAAGTAATACCGCTTCGAACTGTAAATTGGAATGGGCAAGCGGACTTCAGTCCAAAGAAGTGGTTCCTCAAAGTCAGTTATACAATGAGGTTACCGGTGTTACACCTATTACTACAACTTCAGGAATAGATATATTTCCAAATCCTGTTGTAAACGGTGTATTTAATCTTGAAATGAAGAACTCCAACAATGAAGAAGTAGCTTTGACCCTGTTTGATCTTTATGGAAAAAAGATATTACAAGAACAAGTTCATGAATCAACACAAATAGATGTTCGTAAAGTTCCGGCAGGTACGTATATTGTTACTATCCGCACAAAAGAAAATAATATCAACAAGAAAATTGTCATCCGTAAAAGCTGAATATCCGATGAATCACCGAGCTCCTGAAAGGAAAATAAAGAACTCTCATTCGGAATAAGTGGAAGAAAAGCAAAAGCAACAAATGATGTTATTGCTGATTATTATAAAAAAATAGAATCCATAGTCCATCATACAAAAGTTGAATTATAAGGAATTACAGCAATGGGTTGACTATTGCTGTATTTTTTTTTAGTAAAACAAACAGGTCACGTTGGTTTTCATGCAATCGCTTAATTGATTTAATGAATGCACAAACTATAAATAAATGAATAAAAGCAATTAAGAAATAAACTTAACAGGGCATGCTCCTACTCCATTGATATACGCTCTGATAGTTCTGTCAGGACGTTTTTTTATTCCATAAATTTATGACTTTTAAGCTTATTTAAAAATATTCATATAATAATTGATAGTTAAAAAATAGTTTGTACTTTTAGCGCGTGAATGAATTTAAAGACTAAATAAATACAGATTAATCAATAAAAAAAAGTATCATGAAAATTACACTGACAACTTTTTTTCTGATTTTATTTTCCTTCCTGAATGTTCATGCAAAAAAGAAGACTATTACTACCAACGACTTCATTGTGCAATACGAAGAATCTACTGAAAATTATGCAAATGCGAGTCTCAAAATTCTTCAGGTAGTTAAAAGCCATGCATTAAAAATGGGGTTTGTTTTTTCCAAAAAGATTGAACTTCATATTGTCAAATCCGATAAAAACATGTTATACGTAAGAAGTGACATTCCCGATTTAATAACCTGGGAATTCAAGTCAATGAATGATTTCCTGGCTCCACAGAAAAGCGGATATAATAATGTTTACGGGCTTTGTCACGAAATGGGGCACTTAAATATGTTTAATATTACGCCCGGGTATAATTGGATGACAAATGATTATAAAGAAGGATGGGCTAATTATTTTGGAAGCCTAATGATAGAGGAAGTATACAGGAATTTAGGGATTAAAGTATGGCCCGATCCACATGATTATCATGCATCAAGTGGTATACTGTCTTTTATGAAAAGCATTAAAGCGAATACTTCATCAAAAGAAAAAGGATTTTATTGTTGCTCTTTGTTCTGGTATAATTTAAGTTCTCGAATTGGTAAAAATAATATTAGTAATTTCTTTTACACAATCAATTTAAGTGATATAGACATCTCAAATAGTGATATTAAATTTTCAGATACACTAAAATCCAATAAGTTGGACAACTGTTTTATTGCTGATTTCCAAAAGAGCAAATGGTATTTATTAAATAGTTGGAACAATATTTAGGGTCGTGGTAAATAATTAATTACACACATTAAAACAGTCTATGTGATGATAATAAAAAGAACAAATTCGGAAGATCCGGACTTCTGTGAGCTGGTGAAAGAGCTGGATAAAGACCTCAAATTACGGGATGGAGAAGAACATGTGTTTTACTCTCAGTTCAATAAGACCGACAAGATTAAACATGTCCTTGTAGCCTATGACGAGGACCTATGCGTTGGATGTGGCGCCTTGAAAGCATATTCCAGCGATACTATGGAAGTAAAACGAATGTTTGTCCGTGAAAGTCATCGGAGCAAAGGAATAGCCTCCGGAATACTGCACGCACTTGAGCTCTGGAGCAATGAACTGGGGTATAAAAAGTGTATCCTGGAAACAGGCAAAAAACAACCGGAAGCTATCAGACTGTACCAAAAGAATCAATACAGGATAATTCCCAATTACGGACCGTATGAAAATGTAGAGAACAGCGTCTGTTTTGAAAAAGAACTGTAAAAGTCTTCTCTTAAAACAAACAGAATTTATTTACAATTTACAATTTGTCCGTTAACTGCCGTTTTTTTCTTATTATTTTGATTCGTCATCCTACGGATAAGAGGCTCTCAATAAACGAACTGCCCTAAGTCCGATAGATAACGGAGATGTGATCTTTAGTCCATCATTAGAGGAATTAGAGGCTGTTATTTGACACTCTCCATTTTGTTCGTGTTTTTGGCTTATAAACGGCATACGGTAAATTCTATCGTGGAATCAATCTGTCACATTGGCAGATTCAGTATTTTGGTGCATTTTTAGTAGTCGTTTTTTTTCATTAAAAATTAAAACGATGAAAAAATTAAAGACAATATCCTACCCGATAGAAAGCGATTTGAATAATAACGCGGGTAAAGCTGACACCGAAGAGTTATTTATCGATCCCTATTCAAACACAGTCATATCAGCCGTCGAAAAGGTAAGTCCTGCTGTGGTCCAGATTATAGCCTATAAAAAAGAGAATACAAAAGAAGCCGGTGGTGGTTCGGGTTTCTTTATCTCGTCCGAAGGATTTATTGTAACGAATAGCCATGTAGTCGCTGAGGCAGTCAAATTAGAAGTTCACACCCCCGATGGCGAAGTATTTCAGGCAGAACTGAAAGGGAATGACCCATCTACCGATGTGGCCGTTATCAAGGTATACGGCAAAAATTTCCCATTTCTTAAGTTTGGTGATTCCAGCAAGTTAAAGGTGGGGCAACTGGTGGTGGCCATTGGTAACCCGTATGGATTTCAGTATACAGTCACTGCAGGTGTGGTCAGCGCATTGGGACGCTCCATGCGAAGTTATGCCGGCCGACTGATCGATAACATCATTCAGACCGATGCTGCCTTAAACCCCGGCAATTCAGGGGGACCACTGATTAATTCCAACGGAGAAGTAGTAGGTATCAACACGGCAATCATAGCTTCGGCTCAGGGACTGTGCTTTGCTGTTGGTTCGAACACATCGGAGTATGTGGTCGGCAAACTCATTATGGGAGGTAAAGTGCGCCGGGCATTTCTTGGTATCGAAGGACAAACCATCAACCTCTCAAAACGGATGGTAGCCTATAACCATTTACCCCTGAACAAAGGAATATACATCGAACGGGTGGATCGGAACAGCAAAGCAGGAAACAGTCAATTGCTAAACGGTGACATCATTGTTGGTTTTAATTTCAGGTCCATCAGCTCTGTGGATGAGCTATACCTCAACCTGAATGAAAGCTATATTGGGAAAGTCGTTGAATTGGATATTCTGAGAAACGGAATTAAAATGCCGGTAAAAGTGACACTGACTGAAGCTGCCTGATAGGAAACTGAAATCAGATTCCCGATTCAATGTCCTTTAGTTCGTGTTTTCATTGTGAAACTTTGAGTATTCGTGCCTTTGTGGCTATTAGTAGCTTACCTGTTTTGCGACAAATGAAACATTCCGTTTTTCGGGTGATTCAAAGTCACAAAGTTTCACAAAGCTGTATCCAATCAAAATCCCAATTTAGAACTTCCTGACCCCATGATATAAATCAATAAGTTACAATGTTCATAACGCAAATTTGATTGTCGGACCTACCGGATCGATAATTTAATCTCTCTTTATTCTTAATTGTTAGAGTCAATTAATAAAGTTTGCAGTGCATTATTCTGAACTACTCCTGTTATATATTTTTCAATTCGTTGTTTGTTTTCTTCCTTAATGAATGGAAGTCTATGAATAGTTGTAAAGATAAAATGCGTGTATAAATTGTTATATTCTATTTTCATAAAATAAGGGAAATAAGGTTTAATACAAGGGGTTATGGATTTTCTACTAAGGGTGAATGGAGGAAAAATAAGGTTTTTTATATTGTTTTATATTTAACATCTATTTTAGCAAATTTGTTTAGTACAAATTATTTTTTTTAGCATGCAAAATAAATTTGTATTAACAACTTCACATTTCACCCTACTATATTTCTATTTTAATGCGCAGTTGATCAAGATATAACAACTTAAATTTAGAAGTCCTTCATTATTATCATTTTATTGATCGATCTCATACCGTGTAGACTTAATAGTAAATCTGAGAGCTTATACTACATCCGTATTTGTTTTTATTAACATAATTATTCTACTAGTAAAATGAATACTGACAAAAAAATATGATGAGTATAAATCCGTATTTGTCTTATATTCAAAACCTTATTTTTTTTCTCACCCTTAGTAGAAAACATTACACCCCATACCCCCACCAATATTCGTTCTTTTTTAAATAGAACAACTCTATTTGTAAAAATGAATACTGACAAAAAAATATGATGAGTATAAATCTGTATTTATCTTATATTCAAAACCTTATTTTCATTTTCTCACCCTTAGTAGAAAAAAGTACACCCCATACCCCACCCTTATTTCTTTATTTTACAAGAACTACCGTCTGTTGATAGAATTTTAGAAATGCTTCATACTCTTCAGCAAAAGTATGATTATGGTAATGTAATTTTTGATTTAAAATATAGTCACATACTTTATTTACAACGATGAATGGAAGTCTATGAATAGTTGTAAAGATAAAATGCGTGTATAAATTGTTATATTCTATTTTCATATAAAATAAGGGAAATATGGTTTAATACAAGGGGTTATGGATTTTCTAGTAAAGGTGAATGGAGGAAAAATAAGGTTTATTATTTATTAGTTATCGTTTAATTTGTACAAAGTTTGATTCCCACAGTTTGTATAATTAAAGCATTTTTCCATTTATTTTAAATAATTGCATTTAATGTTGCGAATGTCAAATATAGTAAGTACTTTTGGTGCAAATTTTATCTTTACAGGTTAGTCATAGTTGTAATTAATGGTAAAAAAAGGGATATAATTATTGTAGTTCTCAATTTGGATAACAGATATAATCAGACCATGTAAAATGAAGACATTAAAACTTATAATTGTATTGGTTATTTTCACTATACTAATCAGTTGCGATCATAAAGAGGTTACTTTAACTTCTAACACTGCTGTTGAGAACTATATCCGGTTATTGAAAACAAACCGATATGATTCTTTAAGCCTGCCTGACTTTACCTCGAACGATATTCCCGCACTGCTTATTTACCGGAATGAGACTCAAATCATAACCAATTTTCCGCACAACGGTATATCATCTTTGTTTATGCCGGATTGTACCCTGGGAATGTATGTACTATGGACCATTGAGTCGATACGTGCCGTTGCAATTCACAGCAACCAATTGATCGGCAGATTTCCTTCCCAAAATCCCATATTATCGTTGAGGGATTCAACAACATTAAAATTGGTCTATAATGATCTTTCCCTGAAAATAGCTGCCGAATCGTATTTTAAATGGTGGGAAAACTATAAACATACGGATTTTGAAGTGTTTAAAAACATCGATCCGCTGTCGGGGACAAGCTATAAATGGCATTGAGTACTTACACAGGATGAATCCTACCCAGGGAATTAGTTATCGTTAGTTTTATTCAAAAAAGAGGTTTGTCTTTATAAACTTTCAATTAAAAAATTACTACACTTTATGAATTTACAGTTTAATAAAAACACAGCTCAGATTCTTTCGATATTGTTTATTGCATTGATTGGTTTTGGAACATCAATTGTTTTGTTCATTATTGCCGGAGTAAATAATATCCCTTTACCTGATTTAGCAATCCGGAATATTATAATCCTAAATTTAAAAATCAGTATCACCTATCTGAGTAATTTGATAATTGGAATTTGGTTCTTTTTAAATGCCGAAAAGTTGAATCAGGATAAATGGACCTGGGTGCTGATAGGGTTGGTCGGCGGTCAGTATTCGTTGATACTTTTGTTAATGAGTGCTTTAGTTCAAAGGACTGATAAAAAACAGGATCTTTTCAAATTATTTTTGAATATTATCGTGTTATTAATTTTAGTCTCCGGGATCCAATATATCCCAAAGAGTTGGTTTGAGCCATCTCCTGAATTGCTTCTTAATTATGCTCTTTTAAATAAATCTGCATTTGTCATGACAACTCCTTTGATAGTTAATTTGGTGTATACAGCAGGATTGAATATTTTCTTTGCCCGGAAAATAAACATCTTGCTGAACTGTTATAAAATTGAAAAGAAAGGGTTCTGGATAATTGCGACACTGATTACAGGTTTATTTTCGGTTATTTTAGTTCATAATCTTGTGCTATTTGAAAAAAAAATCAGTGTGGTTCCTATAGAGCCATAAAGGAAATACATAAGAACTAAATTAGTTTTTGACGCTCATAAATAGTATTTATAGGCGTTTTTTTATTGTATGATCAATAGTTATAAAACATGGTTCTTCATTAATAATAAGTCTTTTAGTATCACGTTATGATTAAAAAAATGTAATTTTGCAGCTTTTAAGAAATGAATAGATATCTGCTAAAACATTTTCATTAAATATTCTGTTTATAATCCAATGAATCGGAATTGTTTTTATATTTTCTTTCTATAATTAATTTGAATTGGAGAAACATTATAAGAACACAATGCAAACCTTAGAAAATTATAGTGAAAGAAGAATGAAAATCTACTAGTGGAAATAATTATAATTTCTTTAATTTTTAATTTCACAATCTAACCAAATTCCAGAAATGAAATTTTCATCTGTTTTACTACTTGTGTCGTTTACTACCACCTTCTTTTGTACAAATCTGTTTGCCATTAAAGCAACTCCTTATCCCGTAAATATTACACAATCCGATGGCAGTGTCCTGACAGTTCGAATTCATGGTGATGAATCCTTCAATTATAAAACAACCCTTGACGGGTATCCTTTAATCACAGATAAGAATGACATTCTTACGTATGCTGTGGCTGATTCGAACGGGAATTTGATCAGTACTGCAATGAAAGCGTCAAATATTGAAAGCCGTAGTACCAATGAAGTACGTTTCATTAAAAAATTAAATCCGGAGAATGTACTTTCGCAAATCAAAAAACAATCCAAAGCATTAAAATCCCGAAAAGTTCTTACCGGATTATCACAACAAACCAGTTACCCGCTAACAGGCAGACCCAGATCACTGGTTATCCTTGTCAATTTTAAAGATGTAAGTTTTGTTACTCCCGATCCTAAAACTGCTTTCAGTAACCTGTTGAACCAGGATAAATACGCAGCTAACGGGGGAACCGGCTCAGCCAACAACTATTTTCAGGATAGTTCCAATGGAGCATTTAATCCGGAGTTTGATGTAGTTGGCCCCTATACATTACCAAAAAGCATGGCCTTTTATGGTGGAAATAATACAGCAGGGAATGATAAAAGCCCGCAACAAATGGTTATTGATGGTTGTGCGTTAGCTGCAGCCGACGGAGTTGATTTTTCGATATATGATACCGATAATGATGGAATTGTAGACAACGTTTTTATTTATTATGCCGGATATAATGAAGCGGAAGGCGGTCCTAAAAGCAGCATTTGGCCTCACCGTTGGGGATTAAACTATAATTCGGCTGTTTTTAATGGCGTTTCTGTTTCCGATTATGCCTGTACTTCCGAATTAAGATCTAATTCAGGTACGAATATGTGTGGTATAGGTACCTTTTGTCATGAATTCAGTCACGTGCTGGGATTAACCGATTATTATGATACCGATGGCACTACCGATCATCATACGCTATCCGAATGGAACATCATGGATTATGGTCCTTATTTAAATGCCGGACGCACACCTCCCTCCTATTCTGCTTTTGACCGTTTTTATCTGAACTGGTTAAAACCTGTTCTTATCAATGATGAGGGAGATTATTCACTACAAAATCTTACCACTTCAAACAGTGCTTTTTTAATTTCTCGTGACGGAACCCATAATCTGAATGGTTCGAATCCAACACCAACTGAATTTTACATGCTGGAGGATCGTCAACAAACAGGTTGGGATACTTACCTGCCCGGTCATGGCATGTTAATTACTCATATCCGGTATAACCCCATCACATGGGCAAATAATACAGTGAATAATGATGCCAATGCCATGGGGTTTGACATTGTCGAAGCTGACGGGATTGCTCTTACTGAGACGTCTCAAATTGACAACACATTAGCCGGTGATCCTTTCCCGGGAACCTCTGCTGTTACTTCCAAAAATCTGGAATATACGGTTCTTACAGGAAATTCAAAGACCTTCCAACCCATCAGTTCCATAAATGAAACCGGTGGAAATATCACTTTCAGTTTAGGTACAAAGACTGTTGAAACAACACCTGTCGTGGCGACCTCTGACTCCGTTTCAATTATCAAATCCATCATCACGGTTAGAGGCAATGTGATCAGTGAAGGAAGTTCAACGATTATTGCAAAAGGAATTTGCTGGAGTACAACGGCTAATCCACTAATTACAAACTCGAAGACAAATGATGGTTCAGGAGTCGGTTCATTTACAAGTTTATTATCCGGATTAAACGACAATACTTTGTATCATTACCGGGCGTATGCAACGAATAGCATAGGTACTGCTTACGGTGCAGACTTCACTTTTACAACCCTGAGCCTGCCAAAAGTATCCACAATCGATGTAACCAATATTTCATCAAACACTGTAACAACCGGAGGAAACATCTCGTGCGAAGGAAGTTCTGATATTATTTCCAGGGGGATTTGTTGGAGCCTGAATACCATTCCTACAATTCTAAATGATACTACCGTTGACGGTACCGGTGGAGGCACCTTTGTAAGAACTATCAACGGACTATCATTCGGAACGGCTTATTTTTTAAGAGCCTATGCCACGAATAGTTCAGGCACTTCCTATGGAGAAGAGATCGGATTCTCGACCATGGGGTACACAGGAGTATCGGGTAATGCTGCTCAAAACTTTGATTTTTATCCGAATCCGACAAAAGGGATCGTGAATATCCGGGTCGGAAAAGATAATATAGAAGGATATACGTTCAGTATTATAAACACTCTTGGAGATAAGATCTATGTTTCAACACTGAATACCACCATGAGTTCTGTCGATATCCAGAAGATCTGCAAACCGGGCCTTTACTTTATTCAGATTCTGAATCTGGATGGAATGGTGGTTTGTCAAAAAAAGATTCTGTTTAATTAAGTTGAGTTCAATAAAAAGATTCGTCAATCAAAAAAGAGGACGTAACATCAAATTGTTTCAATTTTAAATAAACATTTTAAATCAATAAAATGAAAAAGCTTTATATCACCATATTCATGGTGGTTCTATCAGGGTTCATATTCAACAGTGTTATCGCTCAGGTCAAATCACCGAATAAAAAAGTGACTGTTTCGTATACCTGGTCAAAAATTCAATCATACGGCAGCAATCAATTAGCGGTATGGGTTGAAGACCTGAATGGAAAATACATTTGTACTTTGTTTGCAACCCGTTTTACCGCTAAGGGTGGGTACCTGAAACGACCTGTATCATTAAGCGAATGGACTTCAAAATCCGATCTTAAAAATGCCACAAAGCCGGAAGTGGATGCGATTACAGGTGCTACACCGTCAACCGGGAAACAAAGTCTTACCTGGAATTGCAAAGACAAATCAGGTAAAAATATTTCGGCCGGCAACTATGTTATAAGAATGGAAGCAAATATCCATGATGCCGATAAAATGTTCTTTAGAGGCGAAATAAAGATAGGTGGCAATGCCTGTCACACATCAGGTGTTATCACTTTTTCCGACTCAAAACTTGCCGGTGGGAAAGTTTTGTTTAGCGACGTGTTGGTCGAATACAAATAAGGTTTATTTACTTAAGATTTAATTTTGATATTTTTTTTATAGGCTACTGACCAATTTAAATTTATACAAATGAGAATAATTGAAGTAATAACCATAATCATCTATGGTATTGTTGGCATAATATCATTGTTGATGGCATTTAAAAATATATTTGCAAAAAGTTACCTCCCCTTTCAGGAAGAAGCTGCTTCATTAATATGGATTAAGATAGATCATCGACTCAGATCTGTTATTCTGGGTCTGATGAGAATATCAGGACTTGGATTTCTTGTAACAGCTATGCTCCTCTTATCTTTTCCTATTGTAAATTATAATATACAGAATGAATTTATAAAATATTCAATTCCTGTTATTTCATTCATCTTTTGTACCGGACTTTGTCTGGTTAATTACAAATTGTACAAACA
>Ga0302212_1000572_pt1 | contig 14679 bp, 11 predicted proteins | sample II_Fen_N1_1_FD_200235 | JGI IMG/M metagenome (GOLD analysis project Ga0302212, IMG submission 200235) | Peat permafrost microbial communities from Stordalen Mire near Abisko, Sweden - II_Fen_N1_2 | ecosystem: Environmental > Terrestrial > Soil > Wetlands > Permafrost | place: Sweden: Abisko...
CGGCGGCTATGGCACATTGGAATGAGTTTGCTCTGTTGAAAAAGCAGATCGGTATAGACTCGACATTTATACCTTCCAAACCCTATATGTATCATATTTCGGGACTGAATAAAAAGATAAAATTGTCAGTGCTCGATTTTAGTAATGTGGACAAATCAGATCAAGACTTCATAATTAAGAGATTCCGTCTGCATGAGGGTGATAGTATCAGCAGCGTACAGATAGATCAGACGCTTGCGGCTCTTCGTGGTGATCTGTTTTATACCGATGCTTCTTATCTGCTTCGCCCTATGACAGGTGGTTATTGGCTTCATTTTGACGCAAAGGAGAAGAAAATAAGTGATGTGTCACTCGGAGTCAGGTTTGATAATGAAGAAATGGTTGCACTTCAGGCAAGGGGTGTTTTCCAGTTTCATACCCGCATCCCAATAGAACTTGTCTTCACTGGCAGGCTAGGAAAACGGTCGATGGCACGTTTCGATGCTTCGCTCAATCCACCTCTTCTAAAAAAGATGAGTCTGTCATATATGTTTCGGAATCAGGATGTTAATATATATAATAAAGGAGAACGCGATTACAATATTACATATAAATATAATATGTTCGATTTTGCGTTTCTCAATTTTAGCGGACGTAATTATCTGATCGACTTAATTGCTCGTTACGAGTTATATCATTTTGATAATTTACTCTCAGGCAATGGTCCTATAGATGTAAAACTTGGAAATCAACATTATGTCAGTTATCATTTTAAAGTTCATTTTAATTCCCAGAATCGTGAATATTTTACTTCATCAGGTGCGAAATTTGAGGCTGAGTACGGACTGTACACTGACAATTTCGTGAAATATAATAATCATAATCCATTCAGTGTAGCTTCGACAAGATGGCAGATAGCATTCCGCCTTAATAGTCATCTTGTATTACAGCCGATGGTGTATGGTCGAGTCGTTTGGGGAAGTGATATCCCGCTGTGTCAGTTTAATGTAATAGGAAGTGAGACGTTTGGTCATTATTTTCCTCAACAGATGCCATTCTCAGGAATTAACAATGTGGAGTATGTTGAAAATGCTTTTGTGGGTTGCCAAGTTCAGTTACAGCAGAGAATAATGGATAATAACTACATTGCACTTGCTATGACTATGGGTCGTTCAAATGATAAATTAAAAAATATCTTTCAAGATAAACTGATGTATGGTTATCGCATCTCATATTCTTATGATAGTTTTTTGGGCCCGTTGGGGGCCACTATTGGATATTCTAGCCGGACGAAAAGGGCGTATCTATATATTAATCTCGGTTATGAATTCTGAGTCATCGAAATCCTCACCAGAATAGGACAGAATCACTAGGAGTAAGTCTGTGAAGCCTTTGTTGGGGTGATTATTGAATATCTGGATCTCCATAATTTTAAGTATTGTAACAAAGGAAAAACTAATGAGAAAGGATTAGAAAACAAAATAAAAGATAATCAAAATCTTTTTTTCTTTTTTTAAATCTCTTTATTTAATGTGAAACATATCATGTGCTAATTTAATAACAATGTTTTTTAAAAAAAACGCCCTAGTATCGGCTTATATTGAATTATTTTGTATATTTTTGCATACGATTAGACCTCTGGCCTGATTTATTCTAATTACTAACTCTTAATGGATAGGTGATAATAAAGTAGGATTAAATAATTATGAAAAAGAAAATTCAATTCAGTCTCGTTTATCGAGATATGTGGCAGTCGTCAGGGAAGTTTCAGCCACGTAAGGATCAGTTGGAACGTATAGCCCCTGTAATCATTGAAATGGGTTGTTTCGCACGTGTTGAAACCAACGGCGGAGCTTTCGAACAGGTCAATCTTCTGGCTGGTGAGAACCCAAACCCCGCTGTCAGAGCATTCTGCAAACCGTTTAATGACGTTGGTATCAAAACCCACATGCTTGACCGTGGACTTAATGCTCTTCGCATGTACCCAGTTCCGGCCGATATACGTCGGCTGATGTATCGTGTTAAGCATGCACAGGGGGTGGATATACCACGTATCTTCTGTGGACTTAATGATGAACGTAATATCATTCCGAGTATCCATTATGCTCTAGAAGCAGGAATGACGCCGCAGGCCACCTTGTGCATTACAACATCTCCAGTCCATACCGTAGAGTATTACAGCGCCAAGGCTGATTTGTTTATTGAGGCAGGAGCTCAGGAGATATGTTTGAAAGATATGGCAGGTATCGGTCAGCCGGCTATGCTTGGTGCTCTCACAAAATCTATAAAAACTAAACATCCTGATATCATCATCGAATATCACGGTCATTCAGGTCCAGGTCTCTCGATGGCATCAATTCTCGAAGTTGCTAATAACGGTGGTGATATTATCGATACAGCTATCGAACCGCTTTCTTGGGGTAAGGTACACCCAGATATCATATCCGTGCAGAGTATGTTGAAAAATGAAGGTTTTGACGTTCCTGATATCAATATGGATGCATATATGAAAGCGCGTTCTCTCACACAGAGTTTTATCGACGACTGGCTTGGCTATTTTATCAATCCAGCTAACAAACACATGTCTTCTCTTTTGTTGGGGTGTGGACTTCCTGGTGGTATGATGGGTTCAATGATGGCCGACCTGGGTGGAATTCGCAGAAGCATCAATGGAATATTAAAAGCTAAAGGCGAAGCGGAATTGTCGATAGATGATATGCTTGTTAAACTTTTTGATGAGGTGGCTTATGTTTGGCCTCGTGTCGGATATCCTCCATTGGTAACACCATTTTCTCAATATGTAAAAAATATATCATTGATGAATCTCCTTACATTGGCACAAGGTAAACCCCGTTTCACGATGATGGATGATTCCATGTGGGGTATGATACTTGGTAAGAGCGGATGTGTGCCCGGTAAAATTGCACCAGAACTCATTACCTTAGCTAAAGAGCAGGGACGTGAGTTTACTGACAATGACCCTCAGAGCTATTATCCTGATGCACTAGACTCATTCCGTCAGGAAATGAAAGAAAAGGGATGGGATGAAGGCCAGGACGAGGAAGAACTATTCGAACTAGCAATGCATCCAGAACAGTACCGTGACTATAAAACAGGTGTAGCAAAGAAACGTTTCCTCGAAGATCTTCAGAAGGTAAAAGATGCAAAACTTGGAACACAACTCACTCCTGAGCAATTGACCGCATTCAAACACGCTAAGGCTGATGCCATCGTTGCATCAGTCAAAGGACAACTCTTTTGGGAGTTTGGGGGCGATAGCGAATGTGTACCCTGCATAGAGCCATTTATTGGTCAGACTTACAAGGAGGGTGACCGTTTCTGTTATATTCAGGCCACATGGGGAGAAATCATCCCTATTCCTGCTGACTTAGGTGGAAAACTTGTCGAAATCAATTCTAAACAAGGCGATCATATCAATAAGGGAGATGTTATTGCATACATAGAACGTAACTGATGAATTGGAAGAAAATAATCAACAAATATTATATTGAAGATAACGAGTTAAAGAATATTCTTATCATTCATAGTCAATCTGTAGCGCGTAAGGCGCTACAGATTGTTTCTTTACATCCTGAACTTCATCTTGATGCTGATTTTATACGTGAGGGTGCTATGCTTCATGATATAGGAATCATTCGAACAAAAGCTACAGGTATCCATTGTTTTGGTACCGAACCATATATCTGTCACGGATTATTGGGAGGAGAAATGCTGAGACATGAGGGGTTTCCACGTCATGCCAGAGTGTGTGAACGCCATACCGGAGCTGGTATTGGTATCGAAGAGATAGAAGCACAACATTTGCCTTTGCCTCATGCCAATTTTCTGCCTGAGACAATGGAGGAAAAAGTAATATGTTATGCTGATAAATTCTTTTCAAAAACTCATCTTGATCGCGAACGTACTGTAGAAGAAGCACTTAATAGTCTCGTAAAGCGTGATAGCAAGGGTATAGAACGGTTTAAAGAGTGGGTAAAGATGTTTGAGTAAATTCGTTAAATAAAGCATAAAATGAGTAAGTTTGTACGCTTTTAGGCAGATAATGACTACTTTTGCAGTGTAAAACGCTGCTATGCGTCCAAATCAACGATAAAAGGGAATTTTGAGAACAAAATTATTCATATTCGTATTGCTCTTTGCAGCTATCTTCATGATGGCGGAAAGTCCTATTTCTTTATCTAAGAAGAAGAAAAACATATCCAAAGATCCCATTGTGGTGGTCGATTCGCTCACCCCCGATGATATAGAAGCTAATATTCGTTCAACGTCTGTTTTGCTGGATACAACGAAAATGGATTCTTTGCGGTTGGCTATATATCATCATAATAAATCGGTTGACGATTCTATATCAGCTGACAGTATGAACCGTAAAAAAAAGAATGGCATAGATGCTCCTGTGACTTATACGGCTAATGATTCTCTAACTTATGAAGGTTCCACGGGTATTGCTCATTTATACGGTGATGCTGACGTAAAATACCAGAATATGGAGATTGTAAGTGATAAGATTTACATGTGTCTTGATAGCAGTCTCGTTCATGCCACAGGATCTGCCGATACTCTTGGCGTACTTAAAGGTAAGCCTGTGTTTACACAAGGAAGCGACAAGTATGAGAGCGATACGATGTCTTTCAATTTTAAAACCAAAAAAGGTTTAATTAGTCAGGTATATACAGCTCAGCAAGACGGATATCTATCAAGTCAGCTGTCTAAACGTAGTAATAATGAAATATTCCTTCAGCATGGCCGTTATACGACTTGTGACCTTGAACATCCAGACTTTTATTTGGCATTGTCTAGAGCAAAAGTTCGTCCTGGAAAAGATGTAGTATTCGGACCTGCATACCTCGTGGTATGCGATGTTCCGTTGCCTCTTGCCGTCCCTTACGGATTCTTTCCTTTTACTAAGAATTATTCCAGTGGATTTATTATGCCGACTTATGGTGACGAGACAAGTCGAGGCTTTTATCTACGCGACGGCGGATATTATTTCGCCATCAATGATAAGATGGATCTTAAATTATTAGGAGAGATTTATACAAAAGGTTCTTGGGGCGTATCTGCAGCATCAAACTATCGTACACGTTATAAATACAGTGGAGCTTTCTTCTTCAGTTATCAGTGTAGCATTGATGGTGAAAAAAATATGCCTGATTATACTAAGACAGAGAGTTTTAAATTACAGTGGAGTCATCGTCAAGACGCTAAAGCCAATCCATTTAGCTCGCTTTCTGCGAGTGTCAATTTTGCTTCTACCAGTTACGAGCGTAACAACCTGGCCAGTATGTACAACCCTATAAGCTATACACAGAGCACTCGTACATCAAGTGTCAGTTGGGGTACAATGTTTTCCAGTCTAGGTCTCTCTCTTAGTAGCACGATGAACCTTACACAGAACATGCGCGATTCGTCTATAGCAATGACATTGCCAGATCTAAATATTTCTATAAGCCGTTTCTATCCGTTTAAACGTAGAAAGATGGTGGGCAAGGAACGCTGGTATGAGAAAATTGCTTTGAGTTATACGGGACAAGTAAGTAACTCGATAAGTACAAAAGAGGATAAGTTGATGCACTCTAGTCTTATAAAAGACTGGCGTAACGGTATGCAACATCAGATTCCTGTGTCAGCGAGTTTCTCTTTGTTTAATTACATAAACATTACTCCCTCATTTAATTTCACTGACCGTATGTATTCCAACAAAATCATGCGTTCGTGGGATACGTCTAGTCAAAAAGAACTGCCGGATACGATCTATGGATTTAATAATGTTTACAACTGGAATATGAGTATGAGTGCATCCACTAAACTGTATGGCTTCTACGTACCATGGCGTAAACTTTTCGGCGATAAAATTGTCGCCATACGTCACGTGTTCACTCCACAGGTAAGTTTCAGTTATGCTCCTGACTTTGGCAATGCATCCTATGGGTATTGGGATACATACACTAAAACAGACTCTAAGGGCAATGTGAGCACTGTGGTATATTCTCCCTATAGCAGTTCGCTCTACGGAGTGCCAGGACAGGGTAAGACGGGAAGCCTTTCGATGGATGTCTCGAATAATATAGAAGCTAAGATACGTTCAGAAAAGGATTCTACTGGATTTAAAAAAATAAGTATTATTGATGAGTTGGGAGCTTCGATGTCATACAATATGGCGGCTCAGACTCGCCCGTTGAGTGACCTTAGCACACGTCTGCGGCTTAAGTGGTGGAAAAACTATACATTCAACCTGAATGCTGTATGGGCTACCTATGCTTATGAATTGGGTTCTGACGGAAAACCTTATCTAGGTAATCATACGGAGTATAGTAAGGGTAGGTTGGGACGTTTTCAAGGTATGTCACAGAACTTATCTTTTACATTTAATAATGATACCCCTAAGAAGATTGCATCATGGATAAGAAAGACTATCTTTGGTCAGAATGATGAAGATGATAAAGGAGCAGATAAGGATAAATCAGATAAGACGACTAAAGATGAAAAGGATGTGAACAGCGTTGAAACTAATATTGACCCTAAAATGCAGTCAGGTAATAATAAGACAGAGAAAAAAAATTCTGTTGCCAAGACTGATGATGACGGCTATATGGCTTTTTCTATTCCGTGGAGTTTTAGTGTTAGCTATGGTATTACTATGCGTGAAAACACAGGCGGCACATTCAACACTAGCACTATGCGATATCCTTATAAATACACTCAAAATATGAACTTTAGCGGTAGCGTAACTCTTTCAGAGGGATGGAATATAAGTTTTACGTCTGGCTATGATTTCGAAAATCATAAAATATCCATGACGACTGCCTCTTTGGCGCGCGATCTCCACTGTTTCAATATGTCATGTTCTATTGTACTTGCTCCATATACCAGTTATAATTTCTCGTTCCGTTGTAATGCTTCAACCCTTACCGACGCATTAAAATATGACAAACGCAGCAGTTATAGCAGTGCTGTTCAGTGGTATTAATATTATGGTTATCCACGTCTTTAAGTTATATTGAGTATAGTAAAATGAGAAACGTCTGCTTTTATTTTGTTATTCATCCTATTTGTATTACCTTCGCAACAAAAATGTATATTTATGATAAGATTTGAATGTGATTATACTGAGGGAGCACACCCTAAGATTATTGAGGCATTAATAAAAACTAATATGGAACAGACCCGTGGATACGGACTAGACCTTCATTGTGAACATGCTAGACAGTTGATTCTGCAGGCTTGCGGAAATACAAAAGCTAAGGTACATTTCCTCGTCGGCGGAACTCAAGCGAATATGACTGTTATCGATGCCTCTATACGTTCACATCATGGTGTCATATCAGCTTCGTCTGGACATATCAATGTGCATGAGACTGGTGCTGTGGAAAGTACTGGTCATAAGATACTTTCCATTGACACGGCTGATGGTAAACTTAATGCATCTGATGTTGATGCTCTTTGTAAGGCTCACTTTGGTGATGATGAACCTGAGCATACCGTTGAACCAGGAATGGTCTATATTTCTAACCCAACAGAAGGTGGTCTTGTATATACAAAAAGTGAATTATCCGCATTGTCATCGGTTTGCCACCGTTATGACTTACCGCTATTTATGGATGGTGCCCGCCTTGGTTACGGACTTTTGTCTGAAGGAAATGATCTTTCTCTCGGAGATATTGCTTCTCTCTGTGATGTATTTTATATTGGTGGGACGAAGGTAGGAGCTCTTTTCGGAGAGGCTGTAGTCTTTACTAATCTATCTATTGAAAAGGACTTCCGTTATCAGATTAAGCGACATGGAGGAATGCTTGCCAAAGGCAGACTTCTTGGTGTACAATTTGAAACACTTTTCACGGATAATCTCTATTTCGACATATCTAAGAAAGCTGTTGACATGGCGATGCGTATACGCGAAGCATTTATAAATAAAGGATATCGTTTTTTCAATGAGTCGAAAACAAATCAGCAGTTCGTTCTTATGGATGATGATAACTTTGATAGATTGGGACAGAATTTTATGTTTGCCCGATGGGGGAAAACTGCTGACGGTTGCAATATTGTCAGAATATGCACTAGCTGGGCAACCACAGAGGAAAATGTGGATAGACTTATTGATTCAATTTAAGATATTTCCTACTTCTAATTAATTGAAAGAGTAAATGAAGAAGCCCGCTTGCTAATTTTATAAGCAAGCGGGCTTCTTGTATCATATTGGTGTCAGTTCTTATTTTCGTTGTCGGGCAGATGAAATTTGTACGACTTATTGAAAACATCACTTACTCGGTTGATTTCGAGAAATGTTGTTCCTCCGCCTTCACCGAAACTACCACTTAAGTATGCAATCATATCATTTTCGCATATATATTGTTTCTGGCGTAGCATACGAAGAGCTGCAACAAAACAGTCTTGAGGACTTATGTGTTCATGCTGGTATACAGGGATTACTCCATAACTCATTGCTAGTAAACGCTGAAGACGTTCGTTATAGCATATTGCAAGAACAGGGTTAGGACCACGAAAAGCTGCAAGATAGCGTGCTGTACGTCCTGTATTGCTGTCAGTGATGATACCCTTTACCGGTAGCTTTTCTGTGGCATCGATGGTGCTTTTGGCCAGAAATTCTGTTACGTTACTATCTTTATTGAGCGGAATAGCAATGTCATTGTCCCGCAACTTATCCATTTCAGCCTGTTCGGCAATTGACGCCATGGTAGTGACAGCCTCTACTGGATATTTTCCTGATGCAGTCTCACCGCTAAGCATCAGACAGTCTGTACGATAATAAATTGCGTTTGCAATATCGGTAACTTCTGCGCGTGTTGGACGCGGATTCTTTATCATGCTGTGTAGCATCTGTGTTGCTACGATGACTGGTTTCTTTGCCCATATACATTTGCGTATCAGTTGGCGTTGAATACCTGGAATTTTCTCAATTGGAACTTCAATGCCTAGGTCACCACGAGCAATCATGATCCCATAAGAAGCTTCGATTATTTCATCAATATTATCCACACCCTCTTGATTCTCTATTTTTGATATTATCTTGATAGGGCTGTTATTCTTGTCCAGTATGTCTTGAACAGCTTTCACGTCTTCACGATTACGCACGAAAGAATGGGCGATAAAGTCAATATCCTGTTCTATGGCAAGCAAAATATTTCGTATATCTTTTTCGGTAAGGGCAGGCAGGTTTATGTGAGCTTTTGGCACGTTAACGCTCTTGTGGGTACCAAGAATTCCATCGTTCTGCACCACAGTAAGTAGGCTGTCTCCTTCTTTGCCAACAACTTTCATATCAATCTCTCCGTCGTCGAAAAGAACATCACTACCTACGGTAATATCCTCTGCAAAATTTGGATATGACACGGTTATAACATCATGGCATGTTTCATAATCCGTACAACCTGTGATTTTTACGGTTTCACCTGTTTGGTATGTTATGGGGTCATTATTACCAGTAGTTCTTACCTCTGGTCCTTTGGTATCAACCATTATCGCAATGTGTCTAGATACCGTGCGTACATTTTTTATGATAGTTTTAATACCTTCGGTATCGGCATGAGCTGTATTAATCCTGACAACATTCATACCTGCCTCAAATAATTGACGAATAAACTCCACCTCGCATCTACGGTCGCTTATGGATGCTACAATCTTTGTCTGTTTCATATACATGGGTCTTTGTGCAAATACACATTTTTTAATTGTTATGTGCAAAGATAGTGAAAATAGAGATTAATACAAAATAAATAACGAAGTTTTTATTTTTATTACTGAAGTAAGTCCATTATTAACCAGACTAGAAGTAGTGCCTTGCAAAGTCTACAGATTGCCTAACCATATCATCAATTTCCCGTTGATTGGGGTGTGTAAAACCATGTGCCTGATTTGGATAAATAAACATTTTATGTGGCACCTGATATTTGGTTAGTTGTTTTTCTAGTTCATAAGCCTGATAGGGAGGCACTAGTTTATCCTTACTTCCATGAAGGATTAGGGTAGGGGTGCTATAATGGTCAACCAGATTTACCGGTGAATATACATCGCAGAAATTACGAGGAAAAATGTTCATCATTACCATCCGTTCTGCGTATAACTTCGGCACAATACCTTTGGCCACTGTAAGTCCAATTGGGCTGAGGGACGTGTAGAAAAGTTTATTAAGATTTGTAGGACCGTAATAGTTGAGAATGAATTTTATGTCAGTCGAGTCTGTTGGTAGATAACCGCAGATGAGTGACAAATGAGCACCGGCAGATGTTCCCCAAAGGCCGATCTTGTGAGAATTTATATTGTATTTTTCTGCATTTCTGCGAACCCATTTAATTGCATCTCTGCAGTCGGACAATTCTGTTTGGAAATCATAAGTCTTTCCGTCAGCCAGACGGTAGTTTATCGAAATCACTGCATAATGCTCTTTAATCATAGCATTGACCAGTGCCTGACTTGCGGTAAAGTGAATCCATGACTTATCTCCACCAGTCCAGCTGCCTCCGTGGATGTAAATTACCACGGGGCGGCTTTTGGCTGTGTCTCCTTTGAGTGAATAGATGTCAAGTTTCAAATTCTTTCCGTCAATATTTTTGTATGTAATATCACTTATAGAGTCGACATTCGTGGCGGGTTCGACTTTCACAAACCCCTTCATGATGTCGCTGTGTGTACAAGATGAGGTGACGAAGACAAGCAACATTAGCTGCATTGTAGTCAAACTTAATTGAAACTTTAACCTATTCATAATCTTTCTTATTTCTTTATTTCCGATAGATAGCGTTCTGCTTCAATAGCAGCAGCGCATCCTGTTCCAGCAGATGTGATGGCCTGACGATAATATGGATCGGCAACATCACCTGCAGCAAATACGCCGGGGACTTTAGTCTTAGGTGTTCCTGGTATTGTGACTATATATCCGTTATCGTCAGTGTCAATCCACTGTTTGAATACGTCACTGTTAGGGGAATGTCCAATAGCGAGGAAAAAACCGTCAATAGCGATGTCCACCTTTTCTTCGTCCGATTCACCCATTCTTTTAATGAGGTGTGTACCTTCCACTTTTCCATCACCAAACAATCCTAAAATATTGTGTTCGAAAAGTATCGTAATATTTTCTGTTTCTATTACTCTTTTCTGCATTACTTTGCTAGCCCGGAGGAATGGTTTACGAACAATGAGGTATACTTGTTTTGCAAGCGAAGCAAGGTAAATAGCCTCTTCACAGGCCGTATCTCCACCACCTACCACTGCAACTGTTTTCTTCCGATAGAAGAATCCATCACATGTGGCACATGCAGATACTCCGGCACCGGCATATTTCTTTTCGTCATCAATACCTAAATATTTTGCAGTGGCACCTGTAGCAATAATAACAGTCTGTGCCTCGATAATATGATCATCGTCAGTTGTTATCTTATATGGTGCAACCGACATATCTGCTTTAACAATGGCTCCTTCTCGAACCGAAGCTCCGAATTTTTCAGCCTGTGCACGCAGGTCCATCATTAGTTGTATACCATCCACTCCCTCAGGGTATCCAGGGAAATTCTCAACGGTAGTCGTTGTTGTGAGCTGACCTCCAGGCTGTGCACCTGTATAAAGCACCGGGCTGAGATTGGCTCTTGATGCGTATATTGCGGCAGTATAGCCTGCAGGACCGCTACCGACAATGAGGCAGCGCACTTCTTCGTTTTGTTTCATAATAATATATAATTATAATTTGAAAGCAAATATACAATTATTTTTTCTTATGTGCAATCTCTTTTATAAATGAATATCCCATTTAACATTTGGGAACTTTTTTCTTCATTTGTATTTTCTTATGTTTGCGTACACAATTCTTGATATAAATCAAAAATGAACTGTTTTTATGCTATAAAACATATTTTTTCATTGCAGGGTATTAAAAAGAGTATATCTTTGCATCATCAAAAGGTAATAGAAAGAATTAAGGTATTTGAAAAGACAAGAAATGGACATTAATTTAGTTTAGGTATTTTTTTAGGTATAATTGAATATAGGTGCTAGAGTTGTTTTTTTAAGTAAAGAGAGTGTTGAAAGAATAACAGAATGTCGTGATGATATTCAAAATTAGATTGGTTTTTTATTTAGTAGTAAATTAAGTTTAGGTAGAAAGATTGAATTATGGGTTCCGATAGGTTTTATAAGAATATCCGGAACTAAGATTAAAATTCAGTTTATTATTAGTTCACGGGTAAGCGGCCGACGATTCGGTAGCTTCCCGTTTTTTTTATTTTAATCCCCAAGAGGATGTGTATGTATTTGCTTCTACTTTATTCTCGATATAGTCGGGGAGATTGCAAAAGAAATCTATCCTGGTGAGTTGTTCCAACTTATCTATGCTTATCACATAACCTGCCAAAGAATCATTGGAGTTATTTACATCGAGATGTTCTGCCCAGAAAGCTAATGCTTTATACCCACTGGCGTTTTTGCAGAGTATTGCCATAAAGAAGTACCTTGGGATAATCAGACCTGAAGGCGTGTTGCCTAATATCTGATTTGAGTTGTCAATAGTTCCGCCCTTGACTACGTAAAGGGTATCTCGGAATGATGCTTTATTCCATGCGCGAACTTGTTCTTCCATCTTCTCCCATATTCCAGCGTTGAAATTATACTTTTGAGGTTGCATGTTTGACAGATAGAAGGTCTGTTCATTCATATTCTGACTCTCCAATCGGTCCGCCGACGGACACATGTGGCCTCGGTTGTAGCCAGAACCTCGGTACATAGCTAATGTCGTTCTGTATGCCGTTGGCAGATTAGGATCTTCCTGAAAAGGGTCTCCTCCCCATTCCGTGTTATACCAATTGTTACGGTTCCAATTGGTTACGGTGTTCGAATTGTACATTTCGTAGGCTGTCCACCTTTGGGCCTTTTTCGTACAGTCCCATTCCACACTATAGTTTATTCCATATTGGCTGGTTGTATGTACAAGAATAATGTTATTTCCTTTTCTCAGATGGGGAAATTCCATTTTGTACACTACTGCGTTTGTTGACACGTTCGCATTCTCATTCAACGAGGTATCGTCTGTACCAGTGTCGGAATCCGAACTACTTCCACAGGCAAGAATGCTTGTCGAAACCAGAAGCACTAAAAATAATCTATAAAATGATTTCATAAGAATGTGGTAATAAAAAAAAGAAGATAAAAAAAGTGCGACTTGATAAGATTAATCAAGACGCACTCTTTATTGTTTTATTTTTATTTTATTTCTTGCTTGCTTTAGCGTAGCGGTTCAAGAACTTATCAACGCGTCCTGCTGTGTCGACCAATTTGTTCTTACCTGTGTAGAATGGGTGAGAAGTATTTGAAATTTCGACTTTCAGTACTGGATAAGTTTCGCCTTCAAATTCTACTGTTTCTGTTGTTTTACAAGTTGAACGACTCAAAAACATATCACCGTTACTCATGTCCTTGAAGACAACTGGACGATAATTCTCTGGATGAATTCCTTTTTTCATTTTATTTCTTTATTAATATATTACTTGTGGGCGTCAATAATAACGTGACAGCATGTCACTTTGACGTTGGCGGGTGCAAAATTACACAAATAATTCTATCCTAACAAATATTTTACTGTTTTTTTTAGTTTGCGTATGTAATTACTAATGAAACTATTCTGAGTTGAGTACCTGCGCTTGTCGCAGTATAATCATTAACGATTTTCAGAGATGTATTGCTGAAACCGGTAAATGAAACTGTCGTTCCGCTCTTGGTCGGAGTTACAGTAGTACCGCCTGCTGAGCCATACAATTGGTCATTACCAGTATAGACCGTGGTATTATAAGGATCTGCGCATGTTAGTGCGACACTAGTAATATTCTTGCTGCCAGATGTTACAGTGACAGAATTCTGTGCATACATACGTGCGGATGTTCCTGAGGTATAATATGTTGGTGCAGTTGAACCTCCTTCTTGGGCAAATGTCAAGGTTGTACCATCAGAAAGAGTGTATGTTGACAGGGCTGTCGCGTTAGCGAGACCAAATGAAGACATAGTCACTGTCGTTGTGGTTCCTGTGGTTGTACCTCCTCCGGTATTGCCACCGCTTGAAGTACCTTCTTTGATTGTCAGGTTCTTAACCTCCCATGTGCTAGAGCTGCTTTCGCAAGCATAGTAGAGGGCAACAACCACATTCTTCTTCCCTAGGAATGCCGCAGGTATATTCTGACTGAAAGATGAGAATGTTGTCCAATCAGCACCCTCGGTGAGTGTACCTGTCATGTCTGTCCATGTGGTTGTTTTTGGGTCACCTGTATAGTTGTCTGTGATATAAACCTTATCAGCAACACCATTGACAGCAGCACCATTGTTCGTGTAGTAGCGAAGTATATAGCTGAATGCCACTGCAGCACCTTTTGACGCACTCAAATCCATCGCAGACGATACCAGGTAACTCTCTGATGGTGTTGTTACTTTCGTACCGTTGTCATATCCGGTGGCCTTTGCTGTGCTAAAATCGGTAATCCATCCTGTTCCCTTTGTTGTCTTGGCTGTGAATGAACCGAATGAGGTACCGAAAGTCTCATTCGCATAGACTCCATCTGCCGGAGTCGTAGGAGTGGTTGTGTCAGAAACCTTACCTTCTTTCAATAATAGGCTTTTAACCTCAATTGTCGATGAGCTTGTAGCGTTACACTTATAATACAAAGCCACCACAATATTGCTTTTTCC
>Ga0302212_1000579_pt1 | contig 14622 bp, 13 predicted proteins | sample II_Fen_N1_1_FD_200235 | JGI IMG/M metagenome (GOLD analysis project Ga0302212, IMG submission 200235) | Peat permafrost microbial communities from Stordalen Mire near Abisko, Sweden - II_Fen_N1_2 | ecosystem: Environmental > Terrestrial > Soil > Wetlands > Permafrost | place: Sweden: Abisko...
TTTATTGGGAATTTTGAGCCATCGTTATTAAAAACAAATGATGTTGAAGTGGGACTTAAACGATACACAAAAGGAAACCGTGAAAGTGCACATTACCATAAAGTCGCCACTGAGTTCACAGTAGTCATTTCTGGGGAAGTGAGAATGAATGGAATCGTATATGGCTCAGATTCCATAATTGTGACTGAACCTAATGAAATAACTGATTTTGAAGCGCTAGAAGATACTGTCACGCTAGTAGTCAAGATTCCTGGCGCAAATGGTGACAAATATCTTTCAGGAATCAAGGAGTCAAAGTGCTGAATATTGTAATTCCAATGGCTGGAGCAGGTAGTCGTTTTGCACAAGCTGGCTACACTAAGCCAAAACCATTCATTGATGTTGCAGGTAAGCCAATGATTGCCCGAGTTATGGAGAATCTTAATGATGGTTTTGAAGATGTGCGATTTATTCTCATTGCCCGTGCGGAACACATGGAGGCAGAAAAGAAATTAGTGTGTAAAATAAAAGAAACTTACAAAGCGATTTTTGTTCCGATTTCAAAGTTGACAGAAGGAGCTGCTTGCACCGTACTCCATGCACGGAGTTTGATCAATAACAATGACCCTTTGCTGATTGCTAACTCAGATCAATTGGTGGATGCCTCCATGAAAATGTTTACTAGTGACTGTGCACAGAGAGGGTTAAATGGGTCGATCCTTACTTTCCGGGATCCTTGTAAGGACAATAAGTGGTCTTTTGCCCGCATCAATGAGGCAGGAATTGTTCAAGAAGTACGGGAAAAACAGCCGATTTCTGACATTGCTACGGTGGGGATTTACTATTTCTCAAAAGGCCGTGATTATGTGGATGCTACAGTTGATATGATTATTGAGAATGAACGAGTTAATAATGAATTTTATGTCTGTCCGGTTTATAACTACGGAATTCGCTTGGGACTGCACTTCGGGATTTTTGATATTCCTTTTAAGGCAATGCATGGAATAGGAACTCCTAATGATCTTAAATCATATCTAACTTTGATCAAGTAATCATTTCTGTGGAAAGAAGCGAAGACGTGAAAAAATCTGGAATTTGTTTCATTTGTCCTTTATATCCTCCTGATTTTACATTTGGCCAATATCTTGCGTATCAGTTTATTCAGTCGCCAATGGACTTGTGCTTTGTTTTTACGACTGCGAATGAATATCAGGATTTTGTTCGGCTTGTTTGCAAAGGGGCCGACCAATGGTTTTCTGTGAAAATTTTAGAAGATATTGTTTCTGCAAACATTATTAAAAATGCAAGAAAAAACCGGACATTTCCAACACTGAAAAAATTTGTAGCATTGGACGCTCTGTGGCGGAATTATGATTGGCTTATCTGCATTGACGCTGAGACTATTCTTTTGGAAAAAGATGGATGGGTTGAACGGTGCAGAGAGCTTTTTGCTAGAAAGAAGTGGTACGGTGGTTCGATTTTGCCTCATATGCAGTTGGAACGAAAGATTATTGAGTCCGGTTGTACAGAACTTGTTCCTGAAAATGATGTGATTAAGCTGAAATCTCTTACTTACAATTATACTTTTTTTAGCTGGTGGTGGGATATTCCTGCTTACAGCGCGGCGCATGTTGAAGGTTTTCTTCATTGGATTAATTGGGGTGATGTTGCTGCCAATAAGCTTAGCTGGTTTTCGTTTGATTATCTGATATATCAATGCTACACGGTCCTGAAATGTGGATTTCAGTTCGCGAAGATCGATTCCATTATCCATAGTTTAGAGTTTTCTGGAGCGCAAACGTATCGGTATGTTGCGCGGAAATTTGAGCCACCGACTTGGGTGAATTCGAAGGCGTATTTGGAAGATGTCCAATTTTCAAATACGCAAAAATTTTTAGCTGTATATCATTTGGATCGAGTCGACTTTCCTGATTTTTCTAATGTAATAGTTCCCTTGTCTGGATGCAATAAGAATGTTTTTTTTAAGGAAATGTCAAAAAAAATACGTGCGCTATTAAATTAGGCAAATGTGCTTGTCGATCTTTGATTGCAGCGTTTTTTAGGAATAAGGCTGTGATCCTCCAACTCTCCACCAGAAAATTATAAAACAGCATTTGAAAAGAAAAACTATCAAGTTTAATGCTGCCATGAATATAATCAGGACGGCAGCAGGGATGTTTTTTCCACTCATCTCTTTCCCATATACTTCGAGAGTATTGGGGCCAGAAAGTACGGGAAAACTAAATTTTGCTACGTCTTTCGTTGCCTATTTCATCCTGCTGGCATCGATTGGTATTCCATTGTACGGCACCCGCGAAGTGGCAAAATTACGAGAGGATCACCCGGCTCTATGTGCTTTGGTGCAGGAACTTCTCATAATGCACGGAGTTGCAAGTGCGATTTCTTTTCTCGCATTTGCAGGAATAATAACTATGAATCATCGAATTCATGCAGAGAGCATACTTTTTTTCATCGTTAGCGCTTCTATTCCTCTTTCCATGTTTTCCGTGGATTGGCTTTACCAAGGACTTGAGGAATACGCTTACGTCACAATCCGTAGCATTTCTTTTTCAGCACTTTCAGTTGTTGCGCTATTCCTTTTTGTACATCATGAAGGTGACTATTGGATTAATGCAATTATCACGGTCGTAGCTTCACTTGGATCTTCAGTCCTCAATTTTTGGAATGCACGAGAAGTCATTTTTGCGCCCCGTCAGCGCCCTTGGAATTTCCGACAGCATCTGAAGCCTCTTTTTTCCAGCTACCTGTTAAATTTTATCATTAGCATATATGTCAATCTTGATACTGTAATGCTTGGTTTTCTTTCGACGGCAAGGAACGTCGGTTACTATACGAGCGCCATGAAACTCACAAAAATGCTCTTGGCAATGGTTTCTTCATTCAGTTCCGTTCTGTTGCCGCGACTTTCCTATTACACATCCAACGGGATGCATGAAGAGTTCAACCAAATGCTACAGAAGTCTCTTAGCATTACATGTTTACTCTGTGCTCCCGTCACAATGGCATTAATCCTTATGAGCCGTGATATCATTGTTGCCTTTGCTGGGGCTAAGTACCTCCCCGCTGTGGGATGTATTATTGTGACGGCTCCGGTAATTGTTGCAATCGGTTTGAGTGGTATCTTTAGCTTTCAGATTCTCTATGCCAAGGGAAAGGAGAAAATGCTCACCATTGTTGTTTCTGTTGGCGCTGTAATCGATGTGGTTGCTAATCTGCTTTTAATTCCGCGGATGGCACACCTAGGAGCGGCTTGGGGAACGGTGATCGCTGAGACCGTCATATTGATTGTAGAGATAATCGTAGTCCGTACTTTTTATCGTGTACATTGGCCATGGTTGAACATGATTAAGTATTTTTTTGCTACAGTTGCTATGTCAGGATTCATCATCTTGGTGCATCACGAAGTGCCCGAGATGCGCTTGTGGTTGCGAATCGCCTTGGATGTACCACTGGGAGGGGCGGTCTATTTATCTCTTTTATTTTTCATGCAAGAGGAATTCGTTGGCGAGGTTTTCATCAAGTTGAAAGGATGCTTAAGACATGGCTGAGTATGATTACCTTGTCGTAGGAGCCGGCCTCTACGGTTCCATCTTTGCTCATGAAATGAAGATGCGTGGGAAGCGATGCCTTGTGGTTGATAAGCGTTATAACATCGGTGGCAACTGCTATACTGAGGCTGTCGAGGGAATCCAAGTCCATAAGTATGGTGCGCACATTTTCCACACATCCGATAAGGAAGTTTGGGATTACGTAAATGCTCTAGTGGAGTTCAATCGTTACACGAACTCTCCGGTGGCGCGCTGGAAGAATGAACTTTACAACCTGCCCTTCAACATGAACACTTTTCATGGCTTGTGGGGAGTGAAAACCCCAGCCGAGGCACAGGCGAGGATCGCAAAGCAGCGCACCGAAATGGCGGGCAAAGCGCCTGCAAACCTAGAAGAGCAAGCCATCTCGCTGGTGGGGCGAGACATTTACGAGAAGCTAATCCAGGGCTATACCGAAAAGCAATGGGGGAGACGTTGTCGTGATCTTCCCGCATTCATCATCAAGCGCTTGCCGGTACGCTTTACCTATGACAACAACTACTTTAACGACAAGTACCAAGGCGTCCCTATCGGGGGCTATACCAAGATCTTCGAGGTTCTTCTGGATGGAATTGAGGTGCGCTTGGGGGTGGACTATCTGAAGGATCGAACGTCCCTGGATACCTTGGCGGAAAAGACCCTCTACACCGGCCCCATTGATGCTTTTTACGAGAATCGCTTTGGAGTGTTAGAATATCGTTCGCTTCGCTTCGAGACCGAGGTGCTGGACATCCCTAACTACCAAGGATGCGCGGTGGTGAACTGGACAGAGGCGGAGATCCCGTACACGCGAGTCATCGAGCACAAGCATTTCGAGTTCGGGATGCAGCCGAAGACGGTTATCTCGCGAGAGTATTCCAGCGAATGGAAATTTGGAGACGAACCCTACTATCCGGTGAACGACGCACGGAACGAGGAACTAGCGAACCGCTACAAGGCGAAGGCGAAGGCTGAGGAACGCCACCTGTTCGGCGGCCGCCTTGCCGACTACAGGTATTACGATATGCATCAGGTGATCCGGGAAGCATTGAAAGTGCTGGAATGATTTCTGCTTCAAGTGATATAGTGAGTGACTGGAATGTTGTATTTGCAAGCGAACTCAGAAGCTAGGGACACCAAAAGTACGATTGGAAGTAAAGTTCAAAAATGGAGATGTGCGTGGATTGTTTCAAGGATGAAATCATAATAGTTTGTTTTGTGGGCAAAGAAAAATACCCAGAAATTATAAAAGTACATGTTTCGCAAATATGCTCAACTAGCAAATGAATACGTTTGCTATGGAGTCTGAACGTATGAAGAATGATGCTAATTTGGCAGCATTGCCACTCATTGTAATGACTTGGCGCAATGTATGATATATGTTGCTTGCCCCGCAAACATTGCAACAGGTGGTACAGAGCTCCTTCATCAGTTTTATTTTGAGCTTAAAAAATATACTAAACAAGTTAGGATCTTTTACACTGGAAAGAATGTAGACAACCCTGTCAATTCGCGCTTCCTGAAATACTCTCCGGAATGGGTTCAAACATTCTCAGACAGCTGCGATAATGTATTAGTATTTCCAGAGGTGTTTTCACATTTTAGCAGACACTATTCAAAAGCGAAAATGTTCTGCTGGTGGCTAAGCGTTGACAACTATTTGATTCAAAGAAGAGAGCGCCGCAGCTCTCGAATTCTTAGAAGACTTGACCATGTAATTTCATGCCTGATAAAAGATGACATTTTTACAAATCCACGAGTTGAGCACTTATCTCAATGTGCCTATATATCTGATTTTCTCAAAAGAAATGGATGTGAAAGTGCTTCGCTATCAGACTACATTAGTGAGCAGTTTATCAAAGAATGTGATTCAAGTATTCACCCGCAAAAGCGCGATATTGTTTTGTATAATCCTTTAAAAGGAGTGGATTTTACCCAAAAGTTAATAAAAACTGCGAAGGACATCGAATTCGTTCCTTTAGAAAATATGTCCCCTTCTGAAATTATCAAAATCCTTCGCGAAAGTAAAGTGTACATTGATTTTGGCAATCATCCTGGAAAAGATCGTTTTCCTAGAGAAGCTGCACTAATGGGGTGCGCGATTATAACAGGCAAACGCGGAAGTGCAGGGAACGAAATTGATGTTCCAATCCCGGCCGCTTATAAAATTCAAGACAAAATAAAAAATATACCATTAATCATCTTTTCGATTGAAAAAATATTTCGTGATTTTGCTCTAGCAAGCGATGATTTCAGTAATTATAGAAGGCTAATTGTGGATGAACGTCATGTTTTTGAAGCAGAAGTACAAGATTTTTATAAGAAATTTCTAACGGCACAGCATTAGCATAATAAACAATGGACTAAAATGAATGCAATAGAATTAAACAAAAGTTTTTTTGCATGCAGCGGACGATTCCGTTCGCGAGGTAATTATTATGATTGCTAATTGCGCAAAAATGGATTCAATCGACCCAAAGCGTATTGAACAACAAGACGAAATATCTTTTAGAACCGCGATCATAATTTTGAACTTCAACAGAGCCAAAGATACTATTAATTTGTGTGCTGGGATTATCGAAAATCTTTCCTCAAATTACTCTGTCATCGTGGTAGATAATTGTAGTGATGATGAAAATGAGCTAGTCGATTACGTTAATTTAAAAAATGGCTTTGTCACAAATTTGCATGAAGGCTTCGAAGAAGTTAATAATAGGCTGTTTTTAATAAATGCAGTCAATAATCTTGGCTATGCTAAAGGAAATAACTTGGGGTTAAGAATGGCTCGTTCTATGGGCTTCTCTAGAGCATTCATTGTCAACCCTGATGTGATAATTACCGACTATAATGTTTTCGAAAGTCTGAATTCCATTATTTCTTCTTCAGAGAAGAAATTGGCGATTATTGGCCCTGAATTAATCCTTCCGGACGGTTCCAAACAATTGCCGTACAAATTTCGCCCAGATTATAGAATGGCAATATTCAACTTTCTGTATCCATTATCATCCGCAGTCATTAAGTATTTACATCATCTCCAGGTAGAAAATTTTGGATATCATGATGTGTACTTAGTCATTGGCTGTTTTTTTTGCATGGATTTGAATGTATTTTCTCTTTGTGGGTATTTTGACGAGTCGACCTTCCTTTACTACGAAGAGGCGATTATTGCTGAGAGAATTAAAAGGATTGGGTACAATATCGGATATGCGCCCCATTTCTCTGTAATTCACAACCATGTTTACAGCTCTGAATGGGAAAAGAAAACCTGCAAATTGATGAACACTAGTCGTGAATTTTATCAGAGCGTTTATCTAAAGACTTCACGTATTGAAAATGCCTTCGTCGAAGTTTCGTCAGCCTATCAAAAGGTATTGCACAGTTTGATTAAGCTGCTGCGGCGATCTGTTGGAAATAATGCTTGAAGCTTCTTTCCGTTTCAAGTCGGTAAGACGTGCCGCCGTAAGGGACTGTATGGAGTAATCTCTTCCTGAAGTTTGAGTCAATGCATCAAACTATACATTATAGATCCCTAGAAGAACGGTATTTTCTCGAATTAAATGTGAATGCCATTCTGCTTGAAATGTATTAGCATTTCAAATTACGGATAAAATGTGCCGGGTTTCCTCCCCATACTTGGTCTTTTGGTATAAACCCTGTGACAACACTTCCTGCTCCAATAATTGTACGGTCACCAATATGCGTCCCTTTTAAAAGGATTGAATTTGCACCAATAAATACATCGTTACCAATTTTAATCCGCGAATGCTTTATTTTAGATGGGTCGCCTAAGCGTCGGTCAAGGTAAGGCAAAGCATGAAAGTCATTGTCGTATATTGATACGTTTGCTCCTATGGTGCAATAATCGCCGATCACGATTAAATCTTCGCAAACAATTGAGCAACCAGAAAAGCCAGAGTTTTTGCCTATGAAAAGAGAACCGTTCACCCCAACGGCAATAGAACATGGTTTATTAACCCCTGCCATGTTAATGCGAGTAGAGTTAACGAATCGAACATCACGCGCAATTTTTATGGTTCCAGAGTTGCGAATAATCATTAGGTCACCGTCACACCTTGGCCATTTTTCACATTTCACCCTGGCGCGATAAAGAATAATTCTGTTTAATGCTGTTTCGATACTAGTGCGAAGCCGTTTTATAGCTAAGATAAACATTATTTATATTCCTTGAAGTATGAGTGAAGATATACAATGCCGTCCCTGCAAATCACTCATGCGGCGCTTCCCCCCGTCTCAGGCGATATGTCGCTTCAGTTGATCTAAATCGAGGGGGCGAGTTGGATAGGAAGCCATGCGTACACCACACCCACGTCGCGCTGAGATCCTTGATCGTTTGAGCCAGCCCGGGGCTCCTTCGGTAGCCGTTTTGGCTGAGGAGACCGGAATTGCTGCTGCTAAGATTTATGGTTGGAAGCAGAGTGCCCGCCGGAAGACTTTCCTTGCCGCGGCCGAACCATTGGGAGGCCATCAAGTGAGTGTTCGGAAAGGCAGGGTTCGCAGCCCCTCCGAGAAACAAAAGCTGGTGCAGGAGTCCGACAACCTTCAAGGTGACGCCCTGGTTGCCTACGTGCGCGAGAAGGGCGTGACGGTACCTGAGCTGATGACCTGGAAGGATCTGATGCTGGGCGGCCTGGAACGGCGCGAGGAGAGTCCAAGATGGTCTCGGCCGAGCGTTATGATTGTTCCAAGACAGCGGCTTGCGCACTGGTCGGCATGGGCATCCGCCGTCTCCAGCGCTGGCAGCAAACCCCGCACGATCGACGCCGAGGCGGGCTCCAAAGTGCATCCCAGGCACTGACGGAACAGGAGAAGGATTTCGTTGTCGAGACCTTCCAGGCCCCCAAGTATCGAGATCTACCGGTACGCGCGGCCTGGGTGAAGATGCTTGATGACAATATCTGTCTATGCTCTCCAGCCACGGTGTTTCGAGTGCTGGAACAACGGGGTCGCAAGGATCGATTGACGACACGACGCGCCTCACCACAGCGGCGTCCTCCAGTGTTGGAAGCTACAGCGGTGAACCAGGTCTGGACCTGGGACATCACCTACCTGGCAACGCCAGTGCGTGGAGTCTACTTCTACCTCTACACCATCCAAGACATGCTCAGCCGCAAGGCCGTCGCTTGGACCGTGGAGCTTTCCGAAAACGGCCAACTGGCCCAGGACCTCTTTGCCAGGGTCGTTTCCCAGCGGGTCTCGCATCCGAGCCAATTGCGGGTCCATTCCGACAACGCAAGCCCAATGCGAGCAACCCGCCTCACAGGCTATTTCGAACGACTCCAGATCCGTTACACCCACAGCCGACCCCACGTCAGCGACGACAACGCCTTCATCGAAAGCCTGTTCGCGACCCTCAAGGGACGGGCTTCGTTCCCGGAATACTTCCGGGACATCCTTGAGGCCAGAGCCTACGTGGACGCCCTCATGGGATGGTACAATGAACGCCACATGCACAGCAAGCTCGACTACCTCACGCCCGACCAGATGGACCAGGGGGAGGGGACGAAAATCCAAGCTAGACGCAACGACGTCTTGACTCGGGCTCGCACGCTCAAACCTCACCGCTTCGGTTCTCGGAGCCTTTGTTTGCACGTACCCAAATCGGTCAAGCTCACATTCCATGAGGTCGTTTCCTACTCTTAATCCACACGCGACATTTTGCCTGAGACGCGCTGGAGGGTTGTTGGATCTGTTCAGCGGCAGAGGCGGCAGCACCGCCATTCCTATCCGGCAGGCTGGGCTGAGGTGTAAATAAGCGCAACTTCCGTTTAGTCAATGGTTGAAGTACCAAATTAGATTTTGCAAGTTCTATGCCCAGGTAGATCGGTAGCATAACCATGATTGGAGTAGACGTAAATGGAATCCCATTCGTAAAACTATTGACGACCACAAACAATAGCATTACCAATGCTGCAGTAGAATGTCGTTTTCCCCAGATTGCACATAGCGCAGCCCAGTAAAATAAGTAAATCACTCCCCAGATCGCACCATTAGTGTAACATCTTGATGTGAAAAAGCAATCATTTGTAAATCCTATGCTTCCACCCTCAAATAAGGTGAATGTAATGTGCGGATGTGGCCAAAAACTGATCAGTCGAATCTGCCGTTGGATAAAGATGTATCGCCATGCTAGTGATTGTGCATGAAAAAAAGGATTTTGTACAAGTAAAAGTGTACCAGACAATGTGATGAATGAGACGCCAAATGCAACTTGAATTACAAAAGGAAGATACGTTGCCAATAGCGCTATGAATAATAAAATCCCTGTTGTGCTAAAGCTAGGGATAGACAACACCATGAGAAAAGCTATGAGTGCCATATTTTTTCTTCGAGGCAAAAAATAGTCGTCAATCCGAATGATTGTGGCCGCAAACTGCATGAATGTGCTGAAAGTTTGATGATCAGAAAACAGAGAATAAGTCCGATATATATTTGTCCCGTCAACAGTGACGTTTTGGCCCCAGAATCTTTTTATAGCACCAATCCCTAATTGCTCAAGCATATCAGGGCCCATTACCCAAAATACCCAACCAATTACACCAGACACAATTCCTAACCAAGCTAATAGGCGTATATAAGCGTGAGAATGTTTGCTTAACCAAAAGTACCCTATAACCCAATAGCAGCAATAAAGCATAAAATAGAGCATTTCATTTTCGTTATTCCTGATTAGCAAACAAAACTCATATATCATAAGGACGACAGAAAAGAATGCAGCAAAAGTGATGCGTTTTTTGAAAGTGAATATTTTAGCCTTATTCATCCATGCAGCAAAACAAACAAACAGAATGATGCTAAATCCAAACCGCAAAACGCTTAAGTTTGGATTTCCTATAAAATTCAACCTTTCAACAATGATTGAAAAAAATATAATAAGCAAGCTGACGCGTGCTAGCTTTTCTAATGAAAGATACCAGCGCGTATTCTCAGCCATGTAACGGTACCATCATAGCTTTTGCGGCATGTATACGTATAGTGTAACAAATAGTCATATCTACTGCTTATGTGTTAACGGTAGGACTCTCAGTTCCAGATGATACTGATAAGGAATCTAAAACTTCATAGCTACGCAGTGCACTTTCCGCTTAAAGTTACGAATGCATCGCCTAAACCATGTATCTTTATGCAATCGGAGGACTCTGAATTTCAAGAAAACGGGAGCCGCGCCAATGATATAGGTTGCGAATGCCCAATAAGGTAAATATTTGTAGGCAAATCGAATTCTCTCTAAATGATTTTCCCAAACAAATCGATTGGATGCACCGCCTCTATAGAAATCCACAATAGTCTCATTCAAGTATTTGGTTTTTCCGAGATGCATGCGGAAATATTTGGCCAGCCAAATCCAGTCTGCTGCACCTCCTTGTACATTCAAGTCATACATTCCGTATCGTTCAAATAGGTCACGGCGAAAAAAAACTGCTTGATGAATTATTGGCGTGCCAAATATGTAGTCTTTCGCTTCAACCATCTTTCCGATCGTGATCGGATAGTTCCCTTCATCAATAATGGTTGCATTCCCATATAACAATTCAAACTCATCTTGCTTGGCAAAGTTTGATGTGCGTTCTAGCACATTTGCGTTTGTTAATGCGTCGTCTGAATTTAAAAAGCAAAGGTATCTTCCTTTTGCATGAGAAATTCCTTTGTTCATGGCGTCAAAGATGCCGTTATCTGGTTCTGAATAAACTTTACGTTTTGGACTAGCAGAATCTAATGCAATGGAAAGCGTATTATCGGTAGATGCGCCATCAATAATGATGTGCTCCCAATCGCCAAAAGTCTGGCCGTCGATTGATGCAATTGTGCGTGATATCGTCTGTTCTGAATTATAGCAAACTGTGATAATGCTAAATAATGGATCTTTAGGTGCGCCCGTGTTCAATGTGAGCCTCTTTTCGTTAAATTGCGCAGATATGATTCAATGTGCTTTGCCATGGTTTTCTCTGAACAGTTTGATTCCACATAAGCTCTTGCGGTATGTCCTTGCTTTTCTAATAGATTTTCATCTTTGAGTGCTTTTTGTATTTCTGCAGCTAATTGCTGATCATCGCCAACTGGAACAAATTTGGCACCTAGTCCATCTTTTAAATAGTCGCTGGAGCTTGGCGTGTACGTGACTATAGTGAATTTTCCCATGCTTAATGATTGCAAAAAGCTCATTTGGCCGTATGAATATTTGAAGTAAGGTAGTGGGATGACAATGAAGAGGCTTTGTGCAATTTCTTTACGCAGCTCTGTCAAAGATACACCATCTAAAATAGATACATGTTCTGCTTCATTATTTACATTTTTCAAGCCGATAATTTTGAGTGTTACGTCTGAATCTATATTTTCCCATGCCTTAAGCAAGGTGGCATAGTCTCTCTTTGAATATCCAAAAGATAATATTTGTCGCTTCACTGGGCACTTGATGGGCTTGAAGTCGTTTACATCAACCCCAAAAGGTATAAAGCGTGCAGATGGAAAAATGGACGGATATGTGCGTTGATAAAATTTAAGTAGGCACGATGAATGGCAAATGATTCCCGGTTTGCTTGCAAGGGCAATGCGAATCAGAAGGCATTCGAATATATTCTTGCGAGCTCCATTCATGCCTCCAATGTCAAAAATGACATGCTTTGGACGCTTCCTTCGACCTGGAAGGCTGTTTAATAAAGAGTAAACCAGGCCACTTTGTGCGCCGTGTGATATGATGACGTCATACTTTTTGCATGACACATATGCTTTTAAGGATTGGTAAAAATAGATTCTAGTTATTTTTTCAAGCAGGCGAAATGGGCCGGCGCTTGATTTGTCTAATACATCCACGTCAGGCAGATTAACAAAGTAGCGAAAAAACCAATAAGGAATTCCTGCGACGATTTTATCTGGAGATTGGATGCTTTGAGAATCTAATTCTAATCTGGAGACTTTCCAGTTTGGAAGAAATAATATTTTTATTGGCTTCGTCTTGTTGCTTTGCAAATCGTCTCCCATTTATGCTTGCTCGCGCTCGTGTTGCTTGATAAGTGCTGTTGAATAGGCTCGGATATAGTCCTGTGAGCATCTTCTCATGGAAAGAAAATTTGCATATTTTGCTCTTAATGCTTCTTTGCTGACTTTTTTTTGATTATTCACGTATGATCTTAGTGCGTTAAGGTAGCTTTGAGTGTCAATTTTTTTTGATAAAAATCCATCTGTGCCATCCTCGATAACGTTGATGATGCCGCCAACAGGAGTGCAGATTGGGACGCATCCGTGGCAATATGCTTCGATAAGAGAAATCGGCATTCCTTCATAGATTGAAGTTAAGCAAAACGCATCAGATAGTGAAAAATAATCAGCAACATTTTTGCGTTCGCCAAGGAACTTAATTCTTGAATTTGCTGACGATATTAGGTACTTTGCCTCTTCTGTATTGAATCCTGCGCCAATGACAAGCAAAACGTAATCACTGTATTCTTTAGCTAGATTGTTGAAAGAGTCAATTAGTAATTTTTGATTCTTTTGCTTTGAGAAACGCCCTACGTGCAAAAAAACTAGATCGCTATCTTTGCGCTTGTAGTTCTCAATTTCATATTTCACGTTGCTAAAGAGTTCTGTTGGGGGGGCGTCGGCGCAACCGTTCATTATTTCTGAAAAAGGAGCACAATTCCATTGCTTTCTGAATGACCGCGTTGTTTCTTGCGATATCGTCACGGCTTTAACTTTTCCTTGCTTATACAAATAACCTGAAAGGGTTCGCTCAATTTTACTGCGAATCGATGATGCGTCGTTGTGTATTGTTTGAAAATATATGCGCTTTTTGTCTATCAGAGGTAATGGAAATATATACTTGAAAAGATCTAGATGAACGTGAACGATTTCTGGCGATATTTTTTTGATTAGTGAGCGGATATTAAAGAAATAGCGTAGGGAAAAACCAGGGCGAATTTTTAAATTATGTAGCCTAATTTGGCTTGATAGCTCCTGGAGGTAAAATGCATTATTTGTTATGCCTAGATCTCTAATAATGCAAAGCTCAACGTCATGCCCTTGCGCTACAAGAGAATTGCATAGGTCAACAGAAAAACGTTCGGCGCCACCGGAGCTTAATTTATATACGATTTGAAGAATTTTCATTTCACTGCGGCCTTGAATGAATGTATTAGGATCTCAATTTGTTCGGCAACTCTTTGTGGCGATAGCTCGTATCGATAGTGTGCACTGGAAAATTTGCGCATTTCTCTCTTTTGCTTAAATGATAGCGTCTGCATGTATGATAAGCTTAAGTTAAATTCATTCATGTCTCCGTCTTTGATGAAGTGAAAATATGAAGAGGAAGGGAAATATTCTTCAGATATATTTCCAACCCAAACTTCGCATCCACAAAGGAGTGCTTCTTGAGCCACTGTAGGATAACTTTGGAAAGCTGAAAGGTCTGGTATAATCAATATATCTATTGATGAGTATATCTTTGGCAAATTTTTATTTTCTGTCATTTCAAAGAATTCAACTTTTCTATTTATTGGATAATTATCTTCATTTTTTCCAACAGCAATGCATCTAACATTTTGAGGTAGTGACTCTGAAATTTCTAAAAACTTTCCAAAGCCTTTGGCTTTTAAAAAGCGCCCAACATACCCTATTGTGCACATGGAAGAACAGCAACTTGGATCAAAACGGAACGTGCTTGTTGAAATCATTTTATGCGAAATTATTATTTTTGACTGGTCTAGAAGGCTATACTTCCTTGTGATCTTTTCTTTTGCTGCTTTGCTTGTTGTAATAATTCTTTGTGCGTAATTAAAAATCATCTGCTCGCCGGGAATTAACTTGTTGTTTTTCCCCTCATCTCCGGGATCGATAAGGACTAATGTCTTCTTTCTTAATCGAGCGAATAATCCATTCAGAATAGATCTTGGCGTTAGTGTTGTGTATATTACATCAATAATTGCATCCGGATTGATTGAAATTAAATGATGTAAGTATGAAAAAATGTTTGGCAAAAGGAATGCGGTACGTTTGGCGCCAGAATTCCGAATTAAGCGTATGGCTTGATAACACACTGTTTTGA
>Ga0302212_1000590_pt1 | contig 14493 bp, 12 predicted proteins | sample II_Fen_N1_1_FD_200235 | JGI IMG/M metagenome (GOLD analysis project Ga0302212, IMG submission 200235) | Peat permafrost microbial communities from Stordalen Mire near Abisko, Sweden - II_Fen_N1_2 | ecosystem: Environmental > Terrestrial > Soil > Wetlands > Permafrost | place: Sweden: Abisko...
CTTCCCATCCCGAACAGGACAGTGAAACGCCTCTGCGCCAATGATAGTGCGGATTCCCGTGTGAAAGTAGGTCATCGTCAGGCTCCCCACGCCTAAACGCCCAGTCATTCGATTGGGCGTTTTTTTTGCCCCAGAATATCGGCAAATGGCTCCCGGCCAGGCTCAGCCTTCCTGCCCATTCAGGTTGGCAGTGCGTTTACGAAAAAACGTAAGCGCCCAGCGAACCCATCTTGAATTGAAGTCTTGAGTCTCGCAAGATCGTGTGCACGTAACCCATCGTGCACACCATGCTCAAAGAACCAGACCGAGCCAAATATTCGACTCGTCGAACGCACCGCACCTATACAAACCAGTTCAAAGCCGAACTGGTGGTGGCGGCTAAACAACCAGGCGCCTCCATTGCGGCCCTCGCATTGCAACATGGCATGAACGCCAACGTATTGCACCGCTGGCTCAAAGAGCACGAACTGGAGGCGCGCCACCAACTTGTCGACCTCAGTTCATCTGGTGAGTCGGTGGCAACTTCACCTGTGCCCGCGTTCATTCCAATCAAGCTGCCAAAGGCCACAGCAGCGTATGAACCCACCGCTTCCGAAATCAAGGTCGAACTTCGCAAAGGTGCAATCTTGATGATCATCACCTGGCCCACCAGCGCAGCGGGTGACTTGGCGCAATGGACTAGAGCCATTCTCAAATGATCCGCATCGACGCCATCTGGCTGGCCACCAGCCCCATGGACATGCGTGCAGGCTCCGACACCGCCTTGGCCAGAGTTGTGTCAGTGTTTGGCGCGGCCCACCCGCACACCGGCTACCTGTTTGCCAACCGACGTGCCAACCGCCTCAAAGTGCTGGTGCATGACGGCGTTGGCATCTGGTTGGCAGCGCGGCGACTGCACCAAGGCAAATTTGTCTGGCCCTTGGGCAGTGCCGCTGCACAATGGAGTTTGAGCCGTGCCCAACTCGATGCTTTGGTACTGGGTTTGCCTTGGCAGCGTATGGGTGACGCAGGCATCATCACTATGGTCTAAATCATCGAAATACATAGCAAGGAAGTCAATTAGGACATGCACTGATGGTGCATTTTGCGTGCTGGAAATACACTGCGTTTCATGGTGATCGCCCCTGAGCAACTCCCCCACATGAGTGCAGATGAACTGCGCGACGTGGTGCAGTCCCTGCTGCAGACGGTCACCTTCAAACAAGCCACCATCGACAAACTCACCCATGAGAACGCGTATCTCAAACGCCTGAAGTTTGCGGCGCAAAGTGAGCGCTTCAGCGCTGAGCAAAGAAGCCTGCTCGAAGAAACCCTCGATGAGGACTTGCAGGCCGTCAGTGACGAGATCGAACAACTCAAGCCCACCGATGCTGCCTCACCCCGGGTCAAGGAACAACCCAAACGCCAGCCACTGCCAGCCAACCTGCCACGCGTGGACATTCACCACGAACCCGATGCCACCACCTGTGCTTGCGGCTGTCAATTGAAGCGCATTGGTGAAGATGTCGCCGAGAAGCTCGATTACCAGCCCGGTGTCTTCTGTGTAGAGCGTCACATCCGTGGCAAATGGGTCTGTGCCAAGTGCCAAACGCTGATCCAGGCCCCGGTGGAGGCACACATCATCGACAAAGGCATCCCTACTACCGGTCTGCTGGCCCAGGTGTTGGTGGCCAAGTTTGCTGACCACCTGCCTCTGTATCGGCAAGAGGCCATCTTTGGTCGCGCGGGTGTGGCCATACCGCGTTCCACACTGGGTGCCTGGGTCGGCAGTTGTGGGGTGCAGTTGCAACCTTTGGTAGATGCCCTCAAAGCCGACATCCTGAAGCACAGCGTGGTGCATGCCGATGAGACCCCGGTGCAGATGCTCAAGCCGAGAAGCGGTAAAACCCACCGCGCTTACCTGTGGGCGTATGCGGCCGGGGCCTTTGAGGACACCCGGGCGGTGGTCTATGACTTCTGCGAGAGCCGGGCCGGGGAGCATGCCAAACTGTTTCTGAGTGATTGGCGTGGCAGCTTGGTGTGTGATGACTTCAGTGGTTACAAGCAACTGATGACCCAAGGGGTGACAGAGGTCGGCTGTCTGGCCCATGCCCGGCGCAAGTTCTTTGACCTGCATGCCAGTAACAAGAGTCAAATTGCACACAGTGCGCTGGAGCAGATTGCCAGGGTCTACGCGATTGAGCGCGAAGTCGAAGAACTGCCGCCCAATGAACGAATGCTAATACGCCAGGAGAAATCAAAACCACTGCTGGATGCTTTGCATCAGTGGATGATCTTGAATCGGCAAAAGGTTCCCGATGGCACGGCTACGGCCAAAGCGCTTGATTACAGCCTCAGACGTTGGGGGCCTCTCACGCGTTTCCTCTACGAGGGGCAACTGCCGGTGGACAACAACCATATCGAGAACCAGATTCGTCCCATTGCCATCGGCAGGAACAACTGGTTGTTTGCCGGGTCACTGCGTGCGGGCAAGCGGGGTGCGGCCATCATGAGTCTGATCCAGAGTGCCAGGCTCAATGGGCATGATCCTTATGCCTACTTGAGAGATGTGCTGACCCGCCTGCCGACTCAGCGCAATAGCCAGATCGTAGATCTATTGCCGCATCGCTGGCAGGCGCAAGTTCACCTTGCTTGATTCCTTGCAATGGCCACAACTTCGGTGTTGAGGTCAAGATGGGTTGGCTGCTCGCTTACGAAAAAACCACAGTTTCTGCTGGTGTGGGATCAATTTGCAGCCTTCAGACTAGTGCAAACCCGTATATTCGGCAGATGTTTAAAGAGCAACCTCCGGTCGGTGATGGCGTCAATCGAGATCAGCACGCGATCGGTTCGCTTCATCCTGAGTCCCGGATCGCTGCCGCCCACTCGTTTGACTTGGCGGTGCCGATCCGCTCTCTTGGTGAAAACCACCGCACCCGCATCTCTGAGCACCTGTTGTCATTGAGTCCGCAGGATCGCTATTTCCGTTTTGGCTTTTCCGCCAAAGATCTTCAGGTCCTGGCCTATGTGGATGCGCTTAATTTCGAACGCGATGAAATTTTTGGCATTTACAACCGCCGTCTGAAGTTGATTGCGATGGCGCATCTCGCGTATTCAAGTGACACGCGAGTGAGCGCTTCGTCAGAGTTTGGGGTGTCCGTATTACCCCATGTTCGGGGGCGCGGTTATGGTGCTCGCCTTTTTGAGCGGGCCGTGATGCACGCCCGCAACGAGGGCGTGACATCCATGTATGTGCACGTACTGAGTGAAAACACCGCGATGCTGAAAATCGCTCGGCATGGCGGTGCGACGGTTGTGCGTGACGGGGCCGAGTCCGAGGCGTATCTGAGCTTGCTCCCGGCGACCTTTCAGACTCAGGTCACTGAACTTATGGAGGAACATCTGGCACAAGCTAACTACCGTTTCAAGGCCCAATCGAAGCACTTTTGGGACGCCTTAAGCCGCTTGCAAAAGGCGCTGCGCTGGTAAGCTTCGCCCGAAGAAGTGAACTGACTCAGCCGCACCTGTGTTTGAGCTTGACATAATCCGGTATCCTTAAGCCTTGTTCAACAACCGCATGTCCTGCCACTTTGGCCGTGTCCGACCCTTATCCTGCCCGTCCTGAACGGGAAGACACCCGCACCTTTTTGCAAAAGGTCGCTGAATTCATTAACCCTGGTCCTGACTCCACCGCCGAGCTCATCGAGACCCTGGCTGACGCCGAACAAAACCAGCTGATCGGCGCTGAATCTCGCAAAATGCTCGAAGGCGTGATTCGCATGGCCGACATGACGGCAGGCGATGTCATGGTGCCTACGCCGCGCATGGAACTGGTCAATATCGAGGACAGCTATGACGTGATGATGCATGGTGTGATCGACACCGCACATTCGCGTTTTCCGGTTTATGAGGGTGAGCGCGAGAACATCATCGGCATTTTGATGGCCAAAGATCTGCTCAAGCTGCAGCGTGCGCCAGAGCTCAATATTCGCGCTTTGTTGCGCCCGGTTGTTTTTGTGCCCGAAAGCAAGGGCTTGAACGACTTGCTGCGCGATTTTCAGAGCAACCACAACCACCTCGCCATTGTGATTGACGAATTTGGTCGGGTGGCCGGGCTGGTCACCATCGAGGATGTGCTGGAGCAGATCGTCGGCGAGATTGAGGATGAATTTGACATTGACGATGATGAAGGCGACATTTTTGGCCTGGCAGATCGCACCTACCGCGTCAGCGGTGACACATTGATTGAACGGGTCGAGGCGACTTTTGGGGTGGCCTTGAAGAGCACAGACCCCGAAGAAGACTTCGAGACCATCGGTGGACTGATTGCGCACGAAATGGGCCATGTTCCCAAGCGCGGTGAGCACCACATCCTGTCCGAGCTGGACTTTGCTGTTTTACACACCAAAGGCGGTGCGGTGAAATGGTTCAAAGTGTCACCAGCCTCCAAACATCCGGTTTGAGGTGGTGCGGGGTCTTTTTTTGTTTGAAACACACCGCCGTTCTGCATCACTGATGCCGCTGTTGGCCGCGCTACTTGCAGGCATGCTCCAAGCGGCCAGTTTGGCTTGGCCATGCGCGATGCCGAGTGCACTGGGTTTTCTGGGGCTGCTGCGGGGTCAGCCGGTTTGGTGGCTGCAGTGGCTGTCGATGGCTGCGCTGGTGCCGTTGTTGTGGCGCTCGCGCACATCGTGGCAGGCCGCATCGCGCGGCTGGGTGTTTACCGTGGCTTGGTTGGCCTCAACCTTTGCTTGGTTGTATGTGTCGATGCACACCTATGGTGGTTTGCCCGCCCCGTTGGCTGTGATTGCTGTGCTGGCTCTGGCTGCTGCGTTGGCGTTTTATTACGCAACCGTTTGCTGGCTATTTTGGCATCTGGCCCCCGTCAATAAAGCACTCTCTGCTATTGTTTTTGCTGCGCTGTGGGTGCTGGCTGAAATGGCGCGGGGACAGTGGCTCACAGGCTTTGGCTGGGGTGCCGTCGGTTACGCGCAGCTGAATGGTCCCCTGGCGCCGCTGCTGGCCTGGGTGGGCATCTACGGCGTCAGTTTCTTGGCGGCCTTGGCGGCCGCTTTGCTGGCAGTTCTGGCCAGTCAAACGGCCGCCAGGCATAAGGCGGCCGCGCTTGCGTTGTTGTTGGGTTTGTTGGCTGTGCCATGGGTGCTGCCCGTGCCGAAGGGTGCAGACAATGGTTCGCTCAGTGTGACCCTGCTGCAGGGCAACATCGCACAGGAAGAAAAGTTCGAGCCGGCCACCGGCCTGCTGCAAGCGCTGCGCTGGTACGGGGCGCAGTTGCAGGCCAACCGCAGCGAACTCATTGTGACCCCCGAAACTGCGCTGGCGGTACTGCCCGAACAATTGCCTGATGGCTACTGGCAAGGCCTGCAGCAGCGCTTTGCCCGCGGCGAGCAAGCGGCGCTTGTCGGCATGCCGCTGGGCGGTCAGGCTGGCGGTTATACCAACGCGGTGGTGGGCTTCCAACCCGGACAAGCCAGCCCATGGCGCTACGACAAGCACCACCTGGTGCCGTTTGGCGAGTTCATACCGCCGATGTTCCGGTGGTTCATTGACATGATGAACATCCCGCTGGGTGACTTCAACCGCGGTGCGCTGCCGCAAGCCAGCTTTGACTGGCGCGGCCAGCGCCTGGCGACGTCGATTTGTTATGAAAACCTGTTCAGCGAAGAGTTGGCCACCCAGTTTGCCGATGTCCAGACGGCTCCGACCATTTTGGTCAATCTCAGCAACCTGGGGTGGTTTGGTGAACACCTGGCGATGGACCAGCATTTGGTGATTGCCCGTACCCGTGCCCTGGAGTTTGACCGGCCGCTCTTGTTGGCCACCAACACCGGGCACACCGCCATCGTGAACCGTCTGGGGCAGGTCACACATGCGTTGGCACCCCATACGGCGGCTGCCTTGACCGGCTCGGTGCAGGGGCGCACCGGCGTCACGCCCTACGCCGGCTGGGTTTCCCGTTTTGGCCAGTGGCCGGTGTGGCTGCTGGCTTTGGGCGTTGTGGTGGTGGCGGGCTGGCTGCGGTGGCGTTCGCCACGGTTTTAGCGCCACAGCGCGCTTGAGGTGGTTTGCGTTCTTTGGACCGGGCACCTAGAGTGGTCGAGGCACTTCTTGGTGTGGCGGCTGCATCACTCAGACGCAGGCCGCTTTGACGCCAAGTGAAGCCCGTAAAATCGTCATTTGGCGCACCACCCGCGTGGTGTGCATTTTTAAACCTTCAGGCGCCAGTCAGACCGGTGCCAGCAACTTATGTTGACCTTCCAGCAAATCATTTTGAAACTGCAGTCGTATTGGGACGCCCAAGGCTGCGCATTGTTGCAGCCCTATGACATGGAAGTCGGTGCAGGCACGTCACATACAGCTACATTTTTAAGAGCGCTTGGGCCGGAGCCGTGGAAAGCCGCTTACGTGCAGCCGAGCCGCCGCCCCAAGGATGGCCGTTATGGCGAAAACCCGAACCGCCTGCAGCACTACTACCAATACCAGGTGGTGCTCAAACCCGCACCGAGCAATATTCTGGAGCTGTACCTGGGCTCACTCGAAGCCCTGGGCTTTGATCTGAAAAAAAACGACATCCGTTTTGTCGAAGACGATTGGGAAAACCCCACGCTGGGCGCCTGGGGCCTGGGCTGGGAGGTCTGGCTCAATGGCATGGAGGTGACCCAGTTCACCTATTTCCAGCAAGTCGGCGGCATCGATTGCAAACCGATCACCGGCGAGATCACCTACGGCCTGGAGCGCCTGGCGATGTACTTGCAAGGGGTGGACAACGTCTACAACCTGACCTGGACCACCGCCGCAGATGGCCGCAAGCTGTCTTACGGCGATGTTTACAAACAAAACGAGATCGAGCAGTCGACCTACAACTTCGAGCACAGCGACGCCGACTTCCTGTTCACAGCCTTCACCGCGCATGAAAAGCAGGCCAAACACCTGATGGACGTGCAACTGGCTTTGCCAGCTTATGAACAAGTCCTCAAATGTGCGCACAGCTTCAACCTGCTGGACGCGCGCGGTGCCATCAGCGTGACCGAACGTGCCGCCTACATTGGCCGCATCCGCAACCTGGCGCGCGGCGTGGCGCAAAGTTACCGCGACAGCCGCGCCCGTTTGGGTTACCCGATGGCCGACAGTCAGATTGCCGCTTTGGTGCTGGGCAATGAGGGCATTGATGCCGTCACCGATACCGAGCGTCAAGCCGAACTGAGCCGGGCTTCTTTGTGGAGCGCGTTGACCGATAAAAACCAAGTGACCCAGAAGGTGGCCCTGTGAGAAACCTGCTCGTTGAATTGTTTGTTGAAGAACTGCCACCCAAGGCGCTCAAAAAACTCGGTGAAGTGTTCGCCAGCCAGTTGGCCGAACAACTGCGCGCGCTGGGCTTGGCCAATGGCGTGTCGGTGGTGACACCGTTTGCCTCACCACGGCGGCTTGCCGCCCACATCACCCATGTGGCAGCCAAGGCCGCCGACAAAGCCGTGCAGCAAAAGCTGATGCCGGTGAGCGTCGGTCTCGATGCCAACGGCCAAGCCACGCCAGCCTTGCTCAAAAAACTGCAGGCTTTGGGTGTGGACGTGTCGGACCCGGTGTTTGCGGTGGCGGCTTTGCGCAAGGCGGTGGATGGCAAGGCCGAGGCCTTGTTTTACGACAGCCAGGTCAGCGGTGCCACGCTGGACGTGGGCTTGCAGCAGGCGCTGGATGTGGCGCTGAGCAAGCTGCCGATCCCCAAGGTCATGAGCTACCAGTTGGAGACCGATTGCGAGCTGCCCGGCTGGAGCAGTGTCAACTTTGTGCGCCCGGCGCATGGCTTGGTGGCCTTGCATGGCGATACCGTGGTGCCGATCAAGGTGCTGGGCCTGACCGCTGGCAACAGCACCCAAGGCCATCGTTTTGAGGCGACCAAGTCGCCCGTGGTGCTGGAAGATGCGGACAGTTACGCCCAGACCTTGTTGACCGATGGTGCCGTGATCGCCAGTTTTGCCGAGCGCCGTGCAGACATCGTTCGTCAGCTCAAAGAGGCTGCAGCCCATTTAGGACATGGCGTACGCGCTATTGAAGATGAAGCGCTTCTGGACGAGGTTACGGCGCTGGTGGAGCGCCCCAATGTGCTGGTGTGCCAGTTTGAATCGCAGTTTCTGGACGTGCCGCAAGAGTGCCTGATCCTCACCATGAAGGCCAACCAGAAGTACTTCCCGCTGCTGGACGCGCAGGGCAAGTTGACCAACCAGTTTTTGGTGGTCAGCAACATCAGCCCGCAGGACACCAGCGCGGTGGTGGGCGGCAACGAGCGTGTGGTGCGCCCGCGCCTGGCTGACGCCAAGTTCTTCTACGACCAAGACCGCAAAAAAACGCTGGCCTCGCGGGTCGCCGGGCTCGACAAAGTGGTCTACCACAACAAACTCGGCACCCAGGGTGAACGTATGGGCCGGGTGTGTGACCTGGCGCGCGCGATTGCGCAGCTGCTGGAGCCCGCTGCCACGGCGAACAGCCCGGACGGGCTGGTTCACCAGGCCGATATCGCTGCGCGTCTGGCCAAGACCGATTTGCTGACCGACATGGTGGGGGAATTCCCCGAACTGCAGGGCATCATGGGTGGTTATTACGCGCTCAATGACGGCTTGAGCACCGAGGTGTCGCAAGCCATTGAAGACCACTACAAGCCCCGTTTTGCTGGTGACGAGTTGCCGCGCAATGCCACCGGTGTGGTGGTGGCGTTGGCTGACAAGTTGGAGACCCTGGTTGGTTTGTTTGGCATTGGCAACCTGCCCACCGGCGACAAAGACCCGTTTGCCCTGCGCCGCCATGCGCTGGGGGTGATTCGCATGCTGGTTGAAAAGGATTTGCCGCTCAGTCTGAGCGCACTGGTGGACGCTGCCATTCCGGTGTTTGGCGACAAGATTGTGGACCCCAGCGTGGCACTGACCGACTTCATCTTCGACCGCCTGGCAGGCAGCCTGCGCGAGCAGGGCTACAGCGCCCTCGAAGTGGATGCCGTGCTCGCCCTGCGCCCGCAGCGCCTGGGCGAGGTGCCCAAGCGTCTGGCCGCGGTGCGCGCTTTTGCCGCGCTGCCCGAAGCCCCGGCGCTGGCCGCAGCCAACAAACGCATCAGCAACATCCTGAAAAAGGCCGATGCTGCAGTGGTGGCCGATGCCCATGTGAGCCAACTGCTGCTCAAGGAAGCCGCTGAGGTCGCGCTCTACGCCGCCATGCAGGACATCACACCGCGCGCCCAGGCACTGTTTGAGGCGGGGGACTACGCTGCCTCGCTGCAAACCCTGGCCGCGTTGCGGGTGCCGGTGGATGCGTTTTTTGAGGATGTGATGGTCAACGCCGAGGCGCTGGACTTGCGTCTGAACCGCCTGGGCCTGCTCAAAACCCTGCACCTGGCGATGAACCAGGTGGCCGATCTGTCGCGGCTGGCGGCTTAACCCTACAAGGCGGACCCACACCATGTCACCCCACAAACTCGTCATTCTGGACCGCGATGGCACCATCAACGTCGACAGCCTGGACTACATCAAGTCGGCCGACGAGTGGCAGGCTTTGCCCGGTGCGCTGGAGGCGATTGCCCGGCTTAACCATGCGGGCTGGCATGTGGTGGTGGTGTCCAACCAGTCGGGCCTGGGGCGCGGTTTGTTCGAGGTGTCTGACCTCAACGCGATCCATGCCAAGTTGCATCAGCAGTTGGCCCAGCTGGGGGGGCGCATCGACGCCATCTTTTACTGCCCGCATTCGCCCGACGATGCCTGCCATTGCCGCAAACCGGCTCCGGGCTTGTTTGAGCAGATTGGCGAGCGTTACGGCATCCAGCTCAAAGGCGTGCCCGCCGTGGGTGATGCCGCGCGCGATCTGGTGGCCGCGGTGGCGGTGGGCTGCGAGCCGCACCTGGTGCTCACTGGCAAGGGCGCGGTTCACAAAGGCCGCAGCTTGCCGGAGGTGTTCCCGCCCCAGACCATGGTGCATGAGGATCTGGCGGCCTTTGTGGAGCATCTGCTGTCCCTGGAGGTCGAGGCCAATTGATGCTGCACCCAAATGCTTGCAGCTGGTCTTCGGTTGTTATGAAAATAATAGTTAACTCTCCTTTATTGATAAGGGCTAGCGCCCAAAAAGACTTGTGATGGCTTGGATTCGCTCGGTTTTGCATTTGCTGTGGATGGCGGTGACCGTCATCCCTTGGACATTGGCGGTGGTGCTGGTGTCGCTGGTGGTTTCTCGGGCATCAGCCTGGTGGGTGGCGGTGAACTGGTTTCGTGTCGTGATGTGGGGCACCCGGGTGATTCTGGGTGTGCGCATGGAGGTGCAGGGCTATGAGAACTTGCCACTGGGCAAGTCCAGCGCTGCGGTGCTGCTGTCCAAACACCAGTCCACGCTGGAGACGCTGTGGCTGCCGACCATCATGCCGCATCCGCTGGCCTTTGTGTTCAAGCGCGAACTGCTCAAGATCCCGTTTTTTGGCTGGTCGATGGCGCGCCTGGACATGATCCACATCAACCGCGAGTCGCGCACCGTGGCCATGAAACATGTGATCGAGCAGGGCAAACGCCTGCTCGGCCAGGGCACCTGGGTCATCATGTTCCCAGAAGGCACCCGCATGCCGCGCGGTGAGGTCGGCACCTACCAGACGGCGGGCACGCGCCTGGCGGTCGAAAGTGGTGCGCCGGTGGTGCCGATTGCGGTGGCCACCGCCCGTTGCTGGCCCAAGCAGGGGTTTGTCAAACACCCAGGCGTGGTACGGGTGTCGATTGGCCAACCGATGGAGAGCGCCGGGCGCGACCCCAAAGCGCTGATGCGTGAAGCCCAAGCCTGGATCGAGGCCGAAATGCGCCGCATCGACCCAGAAGCCTATCTTTGAGCGACCAGCCTGCGTTGTCGGCGATGCATCCGCTGCTGCGCTTCACCCTCGATCTTTTTGAGTCAAATCAGCCTCTAGCCCAGGTAATTAAAGGGCAAGAAGCTCCTAAAAAAGTAGCTGACTTTAGCCATCCTCAAGCCAACCGCGAGGTGCTTCTGGGTCAGACCCGGGTGGCCTACGCCTTCCACCGTGGCCAGCGGCGCAGCATTGGTTTTAGCGTCAGTGTGGATGGCTTGGCGGTGCGCGCGCCCAAATGGGTCACGCTGCGTGATGTGGATGCCGCGCTGCAAGCCAAATCAGCCTGGATTTTGCGCAAGTTACACGACAGCCGCGAGCGCCAGACCCGCATGGCGGACCAGCAAATCGTCTGGCAAGACGGTGCGCAACTGCCGTTTTTGGGGCAAAGCCTCACGCTCAGGCTGGACCCCGAGCACCGCTTTGGCGCCGCTGGCGCCCAGCTGTTGACCGAGGACATGGCCGCTGCGCCCGACCAGGCCGCGCAGACGCGCCAGGTCTTGTGCATCAGCCTGCCACGCCAGGCCACGCCGGAGCAGATTCGGGACGTGGTGCAAGCCTGGCTGATGCGCCAGGCACGTCGCATTTTTCAGGAACGGCTCGACCACTTTGCGCCGCTGCTGGGCGTGCAGTGGAAGAAGCTGTCGCTCAGCAATGCGGGCACCCGCTGGGGCAGTGCGCGCCATGACGGAGCGATTCGCCTGAACTGGCGCCTGGTGCATTTCAAGATGTCGGTGCTGGACTATGTGGTGGCGCACGAACTCAGCCACCTGCGGGTGATGGACCACAGCCCGCGATTTTGGGACACCGTTCGTACGGTGGTGCCCGATTACGCCGCGCAGCGTGCGCAGCTCAAAAGCGAGGCCGTGCCCAAGTGGGATTGAGCCAGGGCTGAGTGCGCACCCGGCGCAGCACCCCCAACAAAGCCTGCCTGTGTGGCGGGCGCCATAACCCCCGAATGTAGTTTTTGGACCTGACCTCTGGCCCGTGGCGCCTCAAGACCGAGATGGCTGTCTTGAGTTGTCTGCGTCGGATGGTATTTGGCCGCCTGGGGGATGCCGCTGGCCAGCCTGTTGTGCTGCGCTGGGTTTTGTCGGTAATACCAATATTTATATTGCTGGCATGCAATTTGGAATATCGGCATCTTGCCTTTTGAATTTGTCTTTTAATAAAAACAGAAAATGTTTGATTTAAGACAAATGGTCAGCATGTAATTCGCGTTACAGAATAAATTCCCGTGTGAGTTTTTGTGCGTTTGCCGTGGAGTTAATGTGGTTAATGTGGCAATCGTGCATGACTTTCGGAATTCATCTTACCTCTTTTGATGCTGGTTCTGTGAGTTTATGTTATTTAAAAACAATAGCTTAGCTTCGTTGTCAGCAACTTCAATGCCTAGCATGTTTCACGATGATGGTGTTGGGGTGGAACATAAAAAAAGTTAAAACCATTAACGCCACGTTAAATCCATTAAAACCGCATTGACTTGTTTATTTGTTTTGCACTTGCTGACATACTTGCCACCGTCATGGATCTCCGAAAAAAGATTAGTTATTGGAGTTTGATGGCGTAAAAAGAATCTGGAGTTATTTCAGAAATAAATCTGAAAAAGTAATATTAAGTTGGTAACTTAATATTTGAATTTCGGGTATTACAAGGCAAGAGCGTTTTTTTCTAAATTGGAGCAAGAAAATGAGCGAGACGACAACTGCAGTAGCGGGCAGAAATGCCTCTGCATCGGGTGGTGAGAAGTTCTGGCCACATGGCTGGTGGCGTTTGATGAACGCGAAGATCGGGGTGATTCCGGTGCCGTTGTTTGTGCTGACAGGCGTGCTGATTGCCGCTATGTGTGTCACCAAGGGCAAATTGAGTAGCGAGATCTCCGTGATGGTGGCAACGCTGGCCTTTTTTGGCTTTGCCTGTGGCGAAATTGGCAAGCGCTTGCCGATCGTTGGCAAGATGGGCGCTGCAGCGATTTGCGCCACATTCATTCCTTCGGCGCTGGTTTATTACAACCTGCTGCCAGATGAGGTGGTCAAAGCAACGACGACCTTCTACAAAACCAGCAACATTCTGTATCTCTACATCTGCTTCATCATTGTGGGCAGTATCTTGAGTATGGATCGCAAGACGCTGATTCAGGGTTTCACCAAGATTTTTGTGCCGATGTCCTGTGGCGCATTGGCTGGCATGTCGGTGGGGACGTTGATGGGTGTTTTGGTCGGCAAAACGGCTTTTGATACCTTCTTCTTCATCGTTCTGCCCTGTATGGCTGGTGGTGTGGGTGAGGGTGCCATTCCGCTGTCGATCGGCTTCTCGGAAATTTTCAATCAGGACCAAGGTGAGGTGTTCGGTCGCATCATTCCGATGGTGATGATGTCGAATGTCACTGCGATCGTGATCGCCGGTTCGCTCAATATGCTGGGCAAAAAACGTCCGCATCTGACCGGTGAGGGCCGTTTGTTCCCGGGTAATGGCGCCGAAGAAATCGCTGCACCGACGCAAGCTGCGAGCGGTTCTTTTGAGGTCACCGGTCTGGCCGCTGCCGCGCTGATGGCCATTCTGCTGTACATGGTTGGTGTTCTGGGCTTCCGTGTGTTTGGTTTGCCAGCGCCGGTGGGTATGTTGTTTGTCGCTGTCATTGTCAAGCTGACGCAGGCCGCTTCGCCGGAACTCAACGATGGTGCCCGCACCATCTTCAAGTTCTTCCAGACGTCGGTGACCTATCCGATCCTGTTTGCGGTGGGTGTGGCCATCACACCATGGGAAAAGCTGGTTTCGGCCTTTGCTCTGGACAACATCCTGATCATCGTTTCTACCGTGGCAACCGTGGTTTTCACCGGCTTTTTTGTGGCCAAGAAGATCGGCATGAATCCGGTGGATGTGGCAGTGGTGTCGTGCACCCAGTGTGGCCAAGGCGGCACGGGTGACGTGGCGATCCTTACCTCGGCCAACCGCATGCAACTGATGCCCTTTGCACAAATTGCCACCCGCATCGGCGGCGCCATCAACGTCACGCTGGCGCTGGTTGTGTTGTCCCATGTCTTCAAGGTCTGACCCATAGCGCAAGCGGTCATCCATCACAGAGGAGCCGCGTTGGACCGTTTGGAGTCAAGCCCAACGCCGCCGAGTTCCTCTGATCGTCGTAACCATTTTTAGTGAGAGTACAGCATGAAATTAGTCAGTTTTCGCACACCGAGCGGCAAGAAGAGCTACGGGATATTCACGGACCCCGGCATCGTTGATTTGGGCAAGCGCCTGGGCGATCGCTTCGATGACATCAAGAGTCTGTTGGCATCGAACAGCCTTGCACTTGCCCGTGGCTTTCAAGGGGCGACGCCAGATTACTCCGAAGACGATGTGGTTTTCCTGCCGGTGATTGAGCAACCGAACAAGATTTTTTGTGTCGGGATGAATTACGCGGAAAAGCGCAAGGAGTTCAACGAATCCAACAACGCACCAACGTTGTTCATCCGTTTCCCGGATTCACAGACGGGGCATGCCTGCCCAGTCAAAAAGCCGTCGATGAGCAACGAGTTTGACTATGAAGGTGAACTCGCGGTCGTGATTGGAAAAGACGGCTTCAAGATTGCCAAACAAGATGCGTTGAGCCATGTCGCTGGTTACAGCTGCTA
>Ga0302212_1000603_pt1 | contig 14361 bp, 12 predicted proteins | sample II_Fen_N1_1_FD_200235 | JGI IMG/M metagenome (GOLD analysis project Ga0302212, IMG submission 200235) | Peat permafrost microbial communities from Stordalen Mire near Abisko, Sweden - II_Fen_N1_2 | ecosystem: Environmental > Terrestrial > Soil > Wetlands > Permafrost | place: Sweden: Abisko...
ATTGAAAGTCATCATGCTTTTAAAAAGATAAAACTGCATCAACACAAAGAGCAAAAAAACATATAACACCTAAGGAGAATAAAATTACCCTCAGGGTTAATCTCACTAACGAAGTGAGCTAATATCATGAACGAAGCGAATAAAATAACAATTAAACAATGGATTATAAACTAGATACAGGCGGTTGCCAAATGAATAAAAAAGGCTGTAACCGCAATTCCACACAGAAGCTAAGTTCATTCGATTGGATGTGCGATCTGCCTGAAACACAAAAAGACACTGACTTCGTTGAAGTCCAGTTTAAAAATACACGTAAAGGATATTTTCTGAACAGTACTAAGATTCCACTCGAGAAAGGGGATATGGTTGCTGTTGAATCTTCACCGGGGCACGATATTGGCGAAGTGACATTAGTAGGTCGTTTGGTGTTGCTGCAGATGAAAAAGTACAATGTCAGTCCCGAACGAGTAGAGATTCGCCGAGTGTATCGTAAAGCCAAAGAAACCGACTTGGAGAAATACCAGGAAGCTAAAGGCAAAGAGCAGAGCACGATGATAAAATCGCGTCAGATTGCTGAAAGTCTGAACCTGAATATGAAAATTGGCGATGTGGAGTATCAAGGCGATGGCAATAAAGCCATTTTCTATTACATTGCCGATGATCGCGTTGATTTCCGGCAATTGATAAAAGTTTTTGCTGAAACATTTCGGGTGCGTATTGAAATGAAACAAATCGGAGCACGTCAGGAAGCCGGTCGGATTGGAGGAATCGGTCCATGTGGGCGTGAGCTTTGTTGCTCGGGTTGGTTGACCAGTTTTAGTTCCGTTTCTACCAGTGCTGCTCGTTATCAGGATATTTCGCTCAATCCGCAAAAGCTTGCCGGTCAGTGTGCCAAGTTGAAATGCTGTATGAATTACGAGCTTGATTCCTATATGGATGCCATTAAGGATTTTCCATCCAAGGAGATTCCGCTTGAAACGATGGACAATACCTATTATCATTTCAAAACGGATGTGTTCAAGGGATTGATTTCATATTCTACATCACCCAATTTTGCTGCCAATCTTAAAACTATTTCTGCAAAACGAGCCAAAGAAATCATTTCATTGAACAAACGAGGCACCAAACCAGAAATTTTGGATGATCAAACAGAAGAGGTAGCAAAACCTGTTGCAGTAGATTATGAAAATGGTGTTGGCGAAGGTAGCCTTACACGCTTTGATACAAACAAAAAGCGGCCAAGTAAGAATAAGCCGTCGAAAAACAAACCGCAACTGCCGAACAAGCCTGTTCAAAATGAAAACAACACTGGAAATGCGCCACGATTCCAAAAACCGATAAAGAAAACCGATAAAGAAAACGGAGCGAATGAAAAATAGATTCTTTTTAGCGATTCTTATCTCGCTTACGCTTCTCAGTTGTAATAGTAACGATGTATTTCTGAGTTATAAAACCATTCCGTTAAAAGGTTGGGGAAAAGATAGTTTACTCACTTTTGATGTGGCTATTAAAGATACCAATGCCACTTATAACCTGTACATAAATGTCAGAAACCGGGGTGAATATCCGTATCAAAATTTATGGTTCTTTCTTTCAAAAAAAACACCTGACAATGTGTTGAGCAAAGATTCAATAGAATGTTATCTGGCCGATAAGCGGGGCAAATGGTTGGGTACAGGCATTGGCTCTGTATTGGAAATGCCGGTACTGTTCCAACAAAAAGTGAAATTCAACAAAGCAGGAATATATCAGTACAAAATTGCTCATGGCATGCGCGATTCAGTGCTTATTGGGTTAAACGATATTGGATTTCGGGTAGAAAAGGTGAATTAATTTTAAATGTTAGATTGTAGATTTTAGATTGTTCAGAAAGAAATGTCTGTAACCAATCGTCAATCATAAATTTTCAAATCGTAAATAGGTAGGTGGGTAAAAATAAATTGGCAAAATTTGCCGAAATGGAAGAGTTTCCGCACGTATTTCAGGTTTCATCACACTCGCTACGCGAAGGTGCCAACTTTGAAATGAAAGGAAAATGGAATGAATTATTTTTTAAAAACAATCATCCGATAGTCCTTGAACTAGGCTGTGGGAAAGGTGAATATTCAGTTGGGCTGGCAGAACTTTTCCCCGATAAAAATTTCATTGGCATAGATATAAAAGGAGCACGACTTTGGACGGGCGCCAAGCAATCATATCAGAAAGGAATGACGAATGTAGCGTTTCTGCGTACCAATATCGAAATGATTCACCACTTTTTTGCCGAAGACGAAGTGAGCGAAATCTGGCTTACTTTCCCCGATCCGCAAATGAAAAAAGTGACTAAACGACTCACGGCCACGAATTTCATGAAATCGTATCAGCAATTTCTAAAAAACGATGGGAAAGTTCATCTGAAAACCGACAGCAATTTTATGTTTACTTACACCTGCGAAATGGTTAAGGAGAATCGGTTCCCGGTTGTGTTCTCATCAAACGATTTGTATGCTTCCGACCTGAATGATCCGATTCTGGGTATTAAAACCTATTATGAACAGCAGTGGTTGGAGCGAGGTTTAACCATAAAATACATCCAGTTTTTGTTGGAAAAAAGAACTGATTTCACAGAGCCAGATGTGGAAATTGAATACGACTCTTACAGAAGCTTCGGGCGAAGCAAGGTACATGGAGTTCAGGAGTAAATACAAATTTTCATAAATCACTGCTACGAACCAAACTTTATAAGTCTCGCACTTGTTCGTGTTGAACCATTATTCAATATTAAAATGACATTAACTCCTCAAACAATACTCGATGCCTTAGTGCATGTACGCTATCCGGGAACCGGCAAAGACATTGTGTCTTCAGGCATGGTGCAGAACAACATCCGCATCGAAGGTAACAAAGTTTCTCTATCAATCTCCTTTGAAAAAGTCAATGATCCCTTTGCAAAGTCGGTAGTAAAAGCCGCCGAGCAGGCTATCCTGACATATCTTGGCGAAGACATTGAAATTAAGGGAAATATCGAAACAATAACTCCCGAACCACCTAAATCAAAATCAACTTCCCTTTTGCCGAATGTAAAGAATATTATAGCTGTTTTTTCAGGAAAGGGTGGCGTTGGAAAATCAACTGTTTCGTCAAATCTGGCTATTGCACTGGCTTCGTTAGGCTACAAAGTAGGGCTGCTTGATGCCGATATTCACGGTCCTTCTGTACCCTTAATGTTTGGGGTTCAGGACGCTCATCCCGAGGTGTTGGAAGTTGATGGGAGGCATGAAATTATTCCAATCGAAAAATACGGTGTAAAAATTTTATCTATCGGCTTTTTTGTCAATCCGAATGATGCGTTGGTTTGGCGTGGAGCGGTTTCGAGCAATGCGTTGAAACAACTTATTACGGACGCACAATGGGGCGATTTGGATTATTTCGTGATGGACTTACCACCTGGAACAGGCGATATTCATCTTACACTGGTTCAAACAGTAGGAATTACAGGAGCCATTATTGTTACTACTCCTCAGGAAGTGGCCCTTGCGGATGCACGAAAAGGTGTGAGTATGTTTACAGGCGAAAAAATAAATGTTCCGGTTTTAGGATTGGTAGAAAACATGGCGTGGTTCACTCCAGCCGAATTGCCTGAAAATAAATATTATATTTTTGGTAAGGACGGTGGCAAACGACTTGCTGCCGAGCTGGATATTCCGCTGCTCGGACAGATACCGTTAGTTCAAAGTATTCGAGAAGGAGGAGATGCAGGCAGACCGGTGGCTTTCGACGAAAACAGTATCATGTCGTTTGCATTTAAAGATCTGGCTCAAAAGGTTGTTGAACGTGTTGAATTCAGAAATTCCAACATGCAGGCAACTAAAAAAGTAGAGATGATCAAGTAAATTATTTGCTAAAATCCATTGAAAATGAAGTAATTTGAGTTCTTAAATCTAAATTATGTTTTTATTAGTTTTGTTCACAAAATTTTAGTTAGTAGTTTATAGTGGGCAATCCACTGTATTTAAGCGAAATACGAATTAAATTTTGTGTTTATGTAATATATTGTAATATATGTAATCTGTTTAAAACACATAAAAATCAAATAAATTCTTAACTTTGCAGTTATTTTCCTTAACCTCGGGGGGTATGTTTAAATTTCTAAGGTTAAATCTTTCCTGCCAAATGAGAAAATTTTTATTTATTGTTCTTACATTTACAATTGTCCTTACCGTTTACCCGCAAAGCAAGGGCTTCTCGAGGTGGTCGATTACCGCTGAATACGGGTACAATTACTTTGATGGTGACATAAATCAGGATTTACTGACTTTTTTACCAACTTCTTTTCGCGAAGTTACTTACGGTGGTGATATTGAATATGCTTTGAGTCCTGTGTGGGGCTTTTCGGTTGATGCTTTCTATCTTCCGCTTCGTGCTAAAAACAAAAGCCCGGTGGGAATTTTTATCAATACAGACTTATCTACAGCCAATTTCAACGCCACCATCAACTTTACGCGTTGGATTTTTCCTCATTCGAAATCAAAACTTTATGTGCTTGGCTCAATTGGAGTTGGGTTCGCGTATTACACGTATGATGTCAGGTACTTAAATGGAGACCCTGTACCAGCAGGTGACACATATACTGACTTGAAATACAGCGGACAAGTTAGACCAATCATCTTAAATAATGGAGGTTCAAAACCTATGAAATATGGTGTATCTGGAACATGCCCAATATCATTTGCGCTTGAGTATAACTTCTCAAATCCATTGGCAATTGGTGCAAAAATGAAGTATCAAGCACATACGAAAGATAATCTGGAAGGGGTTACTTACCTAAACTATGATGGTGTTACCAATGACTTTGTCGGCTTAGGAACGATTTACCTGCGTTACAAGCTGAATTCAAAAAGTAAGGATCATTTACGCAATATTAAATGGGATGTTTACGATCCGGATAAAGGATTGTTACTGGCTCAGGAGTTGGAGAAAAAGCTTAATAAATTGACCACCAAAGTAGATACTATCGACAAGCAGGTGACGGATATAATTCCACGTGTAGCCAGACTGGAAACTATGTTATCGAACGATGGTCCTGATTCTGATGGTGATGGAGTGCCCGATGTGAGGGATTTATCTCCTAATACTCCTCCAAATACTCCTGTAGATTTTTGGGGAAGAGCGCTCGGTATTTCGAGTAGCAATTTAACTGGCAATTCAGGCGTAAGCTCAAAAGTTGATTCCAAAAACAGAATAAACTGGGACGATGTTCCTGCAGTATATTTTGATTTTGATAAAATTGATTTGGATGATAACGCATTGATTACCATAAGCAAAATTGCTGCCAAAATGAAAACCGACCCGACGCTTTATGTGGAAGTGAGAGGTTATTGCGATTATTCAGGAAACAATCCATACAATAATCTGCTCAGTCAACGTCGTTCTGATAGAGTGAAGGCTGAACTGGTGAAAGTTTGGGGAATACCTTTCGACCATATTATTTCAAATGGAGAAGGAAAAGTAATTGAACCACGGATTAAATATCGTCCGAATCGCCGTTGCGACTTCTTCTTCGGGAGATTGTAGGACATCGGTATCCCGCTAATTAATAAGCCTGCTTTCATGTGGGCTTTTTTTATGAACTGTAAAATTAAGTAAGCACCATGAATATGAAGCCAACCATCATTGATTTATTGAATCAAAGTGTAGAAAAATATGCTGACCGTCCATTTCTTTGGGAGAAAACAACGACTGAATTTCAGCCGACAACCTATTCCGAAACACGTCAACAAGCTCATTGGTTGGCAGCAGGACTGATTACGCTTGGGGTTAAACCCGGCGATAAAGTGGCTTTACTTTCCGAAGGAAGAAATGCTTGGATAATCGGCGAGTTAGGTATTCTGCATGCAGGAGCAATCAATGTCCCACTATCCATAAAGTTGGAAGAAAGCAATGATTTGATCTTCCGGTTGATTCATTCAGAGGCTAAATACATTCTGGTTTCGGGCAGCCAATTGAAAAAAATCCGACTAATTGCTAACGCATTGCCGGATGTAAAAAATATCATTGTGTTCGACGAACAGTTTGATTACAATGCAAATGAACTATCACTCAATCAAATTCTAAATTGGGGAAAAGATTTGTTGAAGAAAAAGCCGGATGCGGTTATAGCAGTTGCTTCAAAAATAAAGCCGGATGATCTTGCCAATATCAGCTATACATCGGGGACTACCGCCGATCCCAAAGGAATTATGCTCACTCATCGCAATTACACAGCTAATGTTGAGCAGGCACTTACGCTGATGGATATTCCACCAACTTACAAGACCTTATTGATTTTGCCACTCGACCATTGTTTTGCACACGTGGCCGGTTTTTATAGTTTCATGGCTTGCGGAGCAAGCGTTGGAACGGTGCAAAGCGGCAAGACCGGAATGGAAACGTTGAAGAATATTCCTATCAATATTAAAGAACTAAAACCCAATTTATTATTGAGTGTTCCCGCCTTGGCAAAGAGTTTCAAGAAAAATATCGAAGCCAATATCCGCACGCAGGGACCGATGGTGAACTGGCTTTTCAATACAGCTCTGGAAATGGCTTATTCCTACAATAAAGAAGGTTACAACAAAGGACAAGGATTGCAAAAGTTCAAAAAGCCGCTGTTGAATTTGTTTGATAAAATCCTCTTCTCAAAAATACGCGAAGGTTTCGGTGGCGAGCTTGATTTCTTTATTGGCGGCGGTGCATTGCTCGATATTGATTTGCAGCGGTTTTATTATGCCATTGGAATTCCGATGTTTCAGGGCTATGGACTTTCGGAAGCAACTCCCATAATTTCTTCCAATGGAATGGCAAATCACAAGTTAGGCTCATCGGGCTATTTGGTGAAACCCATGGAGCTGAAAATTTCCGATTCGGAGGGGAATGTTTTACCCAATAATGAAAAAGGTGAAATTGTAATTAAAGGCGAAAACGTGATGGCCGGCTATTACAAAAACGAAAAGGCAACTGCCGAAACTGTGGTGGATGGTTGGTTGCACACCGGTGATATGGGCTATATGGATAACGATGGTTTTCTGTATGTGGTGGGGCGGTTCAAGAGTTTGCTGATATCCAGCGACGGTGAAAAATATAGCCCCGAGGGCATTGAGGAATCACTGTCGGATAATTCCCGCTACATTGATCAGGTAATACTATACAACAATCAGAATCCTTACACTGCTGCTCTAATCGTTCCGAATAAGGAAGCCTTGAAAAAGTATGTGATTCATAAAAAGCCGAATCTAAGCTGGGAAACTGACGAAGCAAAGAAACTGGCGTTGGATAAACTTCAGCGCGAAATAAATGAATACCGCAAAGGTGGAAAGTTGGAAGGTATGTTCCCCGAACGATGGTTACCGGCGGCAGTTGCCGTCATTGGTGAACCGTTTACCGAACAAAACGGATTAGTAAACAGCACAATGAAAGTGATGCGCGGAAAGGTGGAAGAACGATACGCCGACCGCATAGAAAGTTTGTATTCAGCGGGTGCAAAAAATATTGATAACCCCGAGAATATAGCTGCATTATCGTAATAGTTCTAAATACATCAAATCTCAACCCCGATACAATTAATCTCCAAACAGCATTTTGATTAAATTGGCGAAGATTCTCTACGACCCTTTCAAATAGAAATTAATAAATTGTAAAATTAAAAAGTTAAATAAGCCGGATTAAAACAATACCCGTCTTTAAACGTTTAAATTTGCAGTCATTAATCTAAAACTGAATTTATGAGATTGGGATTTGTTATATTGGCACTATTGGTGCTTTTTTCTTTCAACGGGTATGTGTTTTTGCGTGGTTGGCAGGCTTTGCCATCCACAGTTCTTCGCCCCATTTACCTTGCAACGATTGTTTTTCTGTTTTTATCCATGTTGGTGGGTATGATTTTCGGAAGTTCAATGCCGGCTTCATTGGGCAAAGGAATTAGTTTTGTTGGGAATAGTTACTTTGTGATTTTCACATATCTTTTGCTGAGTTTTCTGATTGTAGATGTAGTTCGGATAGCTAATTACTTCCTGGAATTTTCATCCACCGGTTTGGTTGGCTTTCGTCTTTGGGCAATGGTTGGAACATTAGGCTTGACGGTAATTGCCTTGGGAATTGGGAATTGGAATTTTAATCATCCAAAGATTGTAACTCTAAATATCACTGCCGATAAACCTTTGCAGCATAAGGAACTTAAAATTGTTGCAGCCAGCGACATCCATTTGGGAATTTCTATCGATAAAAAACGCCTTCAAAGCTATGTCGATATGATTAACGATCAGCATCCCGATATCGTTTTACTGGCTGGCGATGTTTCAGATCGTTCTATGATTCCGGTGGTTAATCAGAAAATGGATGAAGAATTACGTCAAATAAAAGCACCACTCGGCGTATATGCTATAAACGGAAACCACGAACATTATGCCGAAACCCCCAATGCTACGGCTGAATATCTGAAAATGTCCGGCATAAAAGTGTTGAGGGACGAAGTAAGCTTGGTGGATAGTAGCTTTTATGTGGTAGGTAGGGATGATAGGAGCAACCCAAAACGAAAAAACCTGAGTGAGTTGGTAAATGGATTAACCCCCGGTAAACCACTTATTTTGTTGGATCATCAGCCGTATCATTTGGAAGAAGCAGAACAAAATGGCATAGATTTACAAATTTCCGGACACACGCATAACGGACAGTTTTTCCCGGGAAATTTACTGGTGAAACATATGTATGAACTGGCTTATGGGTATTTGAAAAAAGGTAAAACACATTTCTATGTTTCCTCTGGTCTTGGACTTTGGGGACCACAATACCGCATTGGTACACAATCAGAGCTTGTTGTGATAAACTTGAAATATTAGAATCAGCCATATGCAGATGACAAAAAAGCCCTTTTCCATTTGGAAAAGGGCTTCTGTATATTTACAAGAAGCGATTAAGCTAGTTTGTTCACGAAAACGGCTAACTTAGATTTCAAGTTGCTAGCTTTGTTTTTGTGAATGATATTGCGTTTTGCAAGTTTATCAAGCATTGCACTGATTTTTGGCAACATTTCTGAAGCTACAGTTTTGTCAGTCGTTGCACGCAATTTGCGCACGCTGTTACGTGCTGTTTTTGCATAATAACGATTGTGCAATTTTTTCTTGTCAGCTTGACGAATTCTTTTAATTGATGATTTATGATTTGCCATCTCAATCTTATTTTAGTCTTTTTAAATTTCTTTTGTTATGTAGTCCCTAGGGGAGTCGAACCCCTCTTTCCAGGATGAAAACCTGGCGTCCTAACCGATAGACGAAGGGACCTTTCGGTCGTTTGTGCAAATGATTTGTTTGCCTCAATTGCGGGTGCAAATATACGGCACTTTTTTGAATTGACAAAGCCTTTGGAGTAAATATTTGTATTTTTTCATAATCCATTGTTTTTCAATTGCGAAGAAAGCTCTTGTGAACACATTTGAATTCAAACATACAGAAGTCGGTCAATAATTTTATTATATTTGTACCTCAATAAGGCCAATTATGCAAGCCAATACCGCTGGAATCATTCTTCATACAACTAAATTTTCGGATTCAGCCACGATAGCGACTGTCTTTACTCGTGAATTTGGGCGGGTTTCGTACATGCTTTACGGGGTGAATAAGAAGAAATCAGGAAACAGAGCAGCCTTACTTCAGCCATTATCATTAGTTGAACTTGTAGTGAAGCATGCACCCGGTAAAGATATTCAGTATATCAAGGAAATGCGGTTGGAGCATCAGTTCACTGGTATTCCGTTTGATTCGGTCAAGAATTCACTGGCTTTATTTCTTGCTGAAATTCTATTCAAAACGCTGCGCCAAACCGAACCTGACGATGTTTTATTTCAGTTTCTGGAAAATTCCATTCTACAATTGGATTCGAGCCACGACGGAATTGCCAATTTTCATTTGGTATTCTTGCAAAAGCTATCGCGATACTTGGGTTTTGAACCCAACACCGAGGAAAGCGGTAAATACTTTGATTTGATGAACGGTGTTTTTCTGAATGAGAAACCCTTGCATGTTCATTTCTTGCTACCTGAAGTTACAGTGTTATTTTCAGCCTTACTGGAGACAGATTATGCAACTATGCATCAACTTGCTTTAACGCGTGAGAATCGCTCCATTTTGCTCAGAGGACTTATTGAATATTACCGATTGCATATTACCGAATTCCACAACCTGCATTCCTTAGCAGTGCTGCAAAGTTTATTCGATTAATTTGCTTATTGGTAAATGATGAATTTCTCACCGATTTTGATTTTGCTACCCGTTTTTTTATTCCACTCTTTTAGTTGTTCCACTTTACAACCGTATTCTTTGGCAATAGAATAGAATGAATCGCCCGATTTCGTTTTGTAGTGAACAAGCTTAGGTGCTTTTTCGGTTTTAGGTGTGGTGGTTTTGGGCGAGGGTTTTTCTTCTACCGTGTCAACTAGTTTCAACGTTTGTCCCGGTTTAATTTTGGATTCGTTTAGTTTGTTGATTTTTTTCAATTCGTCCACCGAAATTTCGTATTTTTTTGCAATTCCAAAGAGCGTTTCGCCCGATTCAACTTTGTGTGAAGTGGCTTTTGGTGCTGAATCAGCTGGCTTTGAAACTTCGGGTTTCGGCATCGGCTGAGGTTCTGTTTTAGCAATTTCGGGTGTAACTTCTTTAGATTTCCTTGAAGTTGATTGAGTCAGTTGTTCAAGTTTAAGCTTTTGACCGACCATGATCTTGCCTTTAATCAAGTTATTTAGTTTTGTCAATTGATCAACGGTAATGTGGTATAAATTGGAAATGCCGTACAGTGTTTCGCCTTTTTGAACAATATGTTCGGGTTTTGAATCGTTATTTGCAAGGTCGGTTTCCTGCTTTGCCGGTTCAGTTTTAGATTGATTATCGGCAATCAGCAATTCTTTCTTCTCAGTAGGCTGAACTGTCTGAGCCAGCAAAATCGTTTCTGAATCTTTTACTTTTATCCGTTGTTTAAGACTGATCTTATCGCTTTTAATGTTGTTTTTACGCTTCAATTCTGCAATCGACATTCCAAATTTAAGGGCGATGGAAGACAATGTTTCACCTTTCTTTACACTGTGATATTCGGCAGGAATGGTTTTTTTGATGGTCTTTTTAATTGGAGCAGTTGGAAGTATTTCGGAATAAGTTGGGTTTGTAACACTTGTTTCAACTGATTGTTTCTGAGTTGTTTTGTCGAGTAATGGCACGGCAGCTAACAAGCGCTCATCGGAAATCACACGTCCGGCTTTGATATATCGTTGCAAATAGTATGGTTCTTCAGAATTGGAAACAATCACTCCACCGCCATTGGCCGAGTGAATGAATTCAAATTTTCCTTCGGGTGAAGCAGCAACCACGATGCCCACATGTCCTACATGTTTCTTGCTTTTTCGTCTTCCTGAGAAAAATACCAAATCACCGGTTCGCAAGCTGCTACGGTCGATCGCATCAAACTGATTGGCCTGATCGGAGGATGACCGTTTGAGATTGAAGCCAAAATTTTTATAAACAAATGAAGTGAACCCTGAACAATCAAAACCGGTTGAACTGCTTGAACCACCGCCTCTGTAGCGAGTGTTTAGAAACATTTTTCCGTAATTTATAATCGAGTCAGTGAGGGGATTTTGAAGCGGAGACATGTAATTTGCGCTCAATGAATCAGCCAAATAAGTCTTCTTCGATTGCTTTTGTGCATTCGAAAAACCGGTAGAAAAAATTACAATCGAGATGAGCAGTAAGTATCTTTGCAAAGTCATATTTTAATTCAAAAGAAATCGTGTGTATTGCAAAGATACTTTTTTCGGGTTAGAAACAGGAAGCTGTTTTCTCTTTTTAATATAAATAGGGATTCGTTTCAAAAATCATTAAAAAATTAATTTTGATTCGGATTTGTTGACATTTAGTTCTGAATTGGCACCTAACACGAGTGGCAGATTGTAATCCACATGCCCTGCAGGAAAATTAAAACAAACAGGATAATCGTATTCCTTAACAGAATCTGCAATGATTTCGGTTACAGTTTGCATCATCCGCGGATCTTCATCACAATCAGTAAACTGACCGACAACCAATCCCTTGATGTGTGTCAAAGCACCGCTAAATCTGAGGTTTTGCATCATTCTGTCGATATGGTACGGTTGTTCTGCAATGTCTTCGATAAACAAAATCGAGTTCTCGTATTGTAAATCGAACCTGCTACCGCGCAAAGCCATCAGCACCGATAGGTTTCCGCCAACCAACTTTCCTGAAGCCGCACCCATTCTGTTCGATTCATGTGGTTGAACCGAATAGGTTGGAAGTGTTCCCAAAAGAATGTTTTTAAGCGATGAAATTTGATTGGAATCTGCCGGCAATTCCGTTAGATATTTTGCCATGATGCCATGAATCGAAGGGATTCCAAGATTGGTAATGACATTGTGCAGAATCGTAATATCGCTGAAGCCAATCAACCATTTGGGCGATTGGGCGAATTTAGAAAAATCAAGTTTATCGATGATTTGAGCCAAGCCGTAACCGCCGCGACTGCAAAGAATGGCTTTCACTTCCGTATCGTCCAACGCAGCTTGCAAGTCGGCTATTCGCTGTTCTTTAGTTCCGGCAAAACGCCCATATTCGCCCCTGGCAAATTGACCTTCGGTGGCGTTCAAGCCCCAGCTTGTAAGCACTTTTTTAGCTCCATCAATAAACTCGGGATTGATAACTCCGGATGGCGAGACAATGCGAATCTGATCGTTCGGTTTTAAGGTTTGAGATGTCATTCTTAATTATAAATATCAATATTTCAACCATTTCCACATTTCTTTCCAGGTAGTCTTTTTTCCATACATCAAAATGCCGGTACGGTAAATTTTGCCTGCCATCCACGTTGTTCCAATAAATGAAAGAATGAGAATGCTGATGGATAAAATGATTTGCCAAGCGGGAACATCGAACGGAAGGCGCACCATCATTACAATGGGTGAGGTAAACGGTATCATGGAACACCAGAATGCCAGCGGTCCGTCCGGATTTTGCGCGCTGAAAATTCCTGCATAAACGGCAAAAATGATTGGAAGCATAATGGGCAACGAAAATTGTTGGGTGTCGGTTTCATTATCAACTGCCGAACCAACTGCCGCAAAAAGCGATGCATAAAGCAGATAACCGCCCAGAAAATAGACAATAAATAAACCGACAATTTGCACGTAATTCAACCCTGCCAATGCAACAAGAATGTTCTGCATTTCGGATGGCATAGGAGCAGAGTGTTGCATTTGTTGCATCTGTTGCACCGAATTGGCATCAATATTCAATCCTAGTACCGAAGTGCCGATACCAACCAGCAAGACTGTCAGAACTACCCACATTAGAAACTGCGTGAGACCCACCAGTGCAATTCCGATTATTTTCCCCATCATGAGTTCAAACGGTTTGACGGAGGAGATAATCACTTCCACAATTCGGTTGGTTTTTTCCTGAACCACGCCCTGCATAACCTGAGCGCCGTAAATGATGATAAACATGTAGATTATCATAGCTGTAATCATGCCAATAATCAATGCCAGTTCAGCAGAGCCAACCTTGTCTTTCCCGTTTTCGCCCCACTTGATGGTTTTAAGATCGATGTCGGTATGCGATTTATCGACCATTTCCTTTAGGTTCGGGATGTTGTATTCTGCCAGTTTCTGCTCTTCAATGTATTTGTTAAGTAATCCTGAAATATAGCCTTTAAGTTCCACATTGACCTGCTTCTCTGAATACAACTTAACGGCATTCTGATTGTCTTTCAAATTGCCCGAAATATAAAGCAAAGCTGTGAATTGATCGTTGTTGGCGTTTTTCTTTCGGACGTTTTCCACTTTGTCGTTAATGAACTGAAAAGTGTAAACCTCGTTGCTTTTCAAAACTTTGGAGTACAGGTGAGTTTCGTCAATAACGACTATGTTCTTGATTTTATCATCTTTTATGCTACCCAGCCATACAATGAGTCCAATCATTCCGGTCATTAGCAATGGAGTAAGGAATGTGAGCAATATAAATGACTTTTTCATCACCCGGGTAGTATATTCCCGCTTTATTATCAAACTTATTTTAGACATGATGATTCGTTGTTTTATTTTCTTACTGTTTCAATAAAAATGTCATTCATACTGGGTAATAACTCTTCAAAGGTGTGAATCTCGGTTTGCGTCATTATAGTAGCCAGTATCGTGTTATTACTTCCTGTATTAACCTTTTGTATTTTGCTTTCAAAAATGCCATCTTTATTTGTTTGGGATAGCAGTTCAAAATCATTTCCGGCAATGGGTTTGTCCGACCGTATCAAGAATGTTCGGGTGGCATGGCGCGAACGGATTTCTGACACATTGCC
>Ga0302212_1000612_pt1 | contig 14282 bp, 19 predicted proteins | sample II_Fen_N1_1_FD_200235 | JGI IMG/M metagenome (GOLD analysis project Ga0302212, IMG submission 200235) | Peat permafrost microbial communities from Stordalen Mire near Abisko, Sweden - II_Fen_N1_2 | ecosystem: Environmental > Terrestrial > Soil > Wetlands > Permafrost | place: Sweden: Abisko...
GTCGTCAGGCTCGGGTAGTTGCACGTTGCCCGCCTCGGGTGGGGTGGTGGTGGGGCTGGGGGTAGCCCCGGCGCGAGGTGTTTTGCGCCGGTCTGGCAAGGGATAGGGTTTCATCATGGTTGCTCCATGGCGAGTTGGGTGGTGTGGGCGGCGGTGGCGGCTATTTGGGCGTCGATAACGCTGTCTGCCGTGGCCTGGATGGCGTCAAGCTCGGTGGGGCCATCCAGCAGGTAAGTGCAGCTCAAGCCCAGGGCAATGAGCGCGGCCAGGGTCCAGTTGATGAGGCGGTGGCGGGTCATGTGGCACCGCCTTCGCCGCGTTCACTAAAAGCAGAGTGAAATAAACCCTTGGGACTGGGCTCGCCGAGGGCTTTGGCAAAGGCGGTGCGCAAGTCCGCCGTTGCTTGCGGCGTGAGCACCCTCAGGCGCAAACCGTCGGGAAACACCTGGCAGAGCATGCTCCCGCCATCTTCAAGGTGCTTTGCCGCAAGCTGCTCAATCAGTCGGCGCTGCTGTGGTGTGGTAATGACCGTGCTGGCGGCCTCGTGCACGGGCTTCATGCTGCATGAACCTTCAGATCCGGGATGGCATCCTTGTTGCACTTGCCCTTGAGCCGCAGGGAGTGCGCCCACAGCTCCATGGTGTGGCCGGTGCTTTTGCCATAGGGCACGGCCAGGACGGCATCCAGCAGCACATGGATCTCACACCAGCAGCGGCGGCTGTCCATATGAATTACCGCCATGGCCGCGTCGTGCAGACGGTCGTCCAGGCGGCGCAGGTCCGTCAGGTCAAACGGGAAGCGGTCGCCGTTGTACAGGCCCAGCAACAAGCGGGCGCAAGTGCCGCCGCCACCGGTGTCGAGCATGGTGCGGGCAGCGGTGTAGAGCTGCAGCGCGGCGTCTTGCTGCTGCTGCGAGTAGTGGCTAAGGGTGATTTCGCGCTGAGCCTGGATGGCGATTTGGCGCGGGGTGAGCGCTGGTGCGGGCGCTTCGGTGGCGGTGGGTGTTGACATCATGATTCCTCCCCCACAATGCAGGTTTCAACTACGCGGGGAATGTCATGAGCCAACAGGTTCAAGCCATCGGCATGGTCTGGTACAAGCGCGAGAATTTCGACAGGTTGATGGCCATGTTTGAGGACCGTCACAAACTGCATCGCACTTTCGACGAGTGGCTGCGGGATGCCGAGATAGGCAGAAAGGCTCAGGAGGCTAAAGGCGTCCGGGTTGTCTGTGTAGACATAGACCCGGCCACTTTCCCCGCTTGGTGCGCTGGGCGTGGCCTGCGTATCGACGCCAAGGCTCGCACTGAATACGCAAATCTGATCGCCTACAAGGTGCTGACCGGGGTTGAGCCGCCGAAAGGCGTCCAGTAGCGCTTGGTTGGCTTGCTCGGCGTGGCCGGGCTGTTGATCTGAGATTTGCGCTAACTCAAGAACTCGAAGGTTGAGTTGCGCCACCAGAACCGCGGGCTTAGCCGCAGCGATTGACTCACGGGTCGTTGCCATTTTTCACTCCAGAAAACCGCCTTAGGGTGGCGGCCTGGAGTGAAGTATCACTTTAGTGTTTTGTCATGTCAACACTAAAGTGATGTTTTGGCGGTATTTTTGTCGAATTAAATGATGCCGGTTCGTTGCAAGTAGCTGGCAATATCATTGCCGCCAGCTTTTGTGCAGTTCTTATTCCAAACAGACACGAATGCATTGCCATCTTTTTCATGTACCAGTATCTTGCCTGAGCTGGTAAGAACAGCATCCCCAGCGAGCATTGCACCGAAGCTGTTTTTTGCGCGATAGCTGTAGCAAGTGGTCCCGTCTGCCATCACGGTGGCGGCCTTGAGCTCGAAGGTCTCGGGGTCTTTAGAGGCGTTTTTAAGTGCAAGTGCACCGGCACCGCCTGCTCGTAGTTGCAAATCACGCTTGCTTGGTGGTGCTGGCGTTTTCGCCGCATCGGTCGCAGCTTGCTTTGTTGTGTCAGGCGCTTTTGCGGTGAGCGCGCCAATGAGTCCAATAGCGAGAATTCCCACTACCAGCCAAGTTACCTTTGATGTCTTTTTTGGCACTTTGGCACCGCAGTGCGGACAAGCCTCAGCTTTGTTGCTTATTTGTTGATTGCACTCCTTGCAATGAGTCAATGCCATACGGTTCCCTTTAAAAATTTAAAAATTTAAAAATTTAAAAATTTCCAACGACGACTGCCCGGCTGTTTTTATAGCTTTTAAAACAGAAAATTTGAGCGCTGAATAGATCAAGCTGCCTTGGCGCTTGCGAGGTATTTCGCGGGCGCGTTCTGTTTTTCAGGATCGCCTCTTGCTTTGATAAATAAATGGATATGCTGCTCTATGGCTGCCCGATCATCGGGAGTAAGTAGCTCATATTCACTCGGGCTGACTGTCGTGAATGGCCACTCATCTGGCGTGCGATGCTCCTGAATTCCAAGTGGAATAGGTGCCTTAATCTGATCTGCGAGTTGTAAATACTCAGGGGTTGTGCCAAGCGCTTTGGCGATGCCAACGATGCCCGCCCCGTATCCCCGTGTATCTGACTCGATGTTTGCTATCGCTGTTTGGCCCAGTCCACCAAACTTTCCCAGCTCCTTTTGAGTCAGGTTTTTCGCTTTCCGCAATCGTTTGAGGCGCTGGCCTTGCGTTTCATCCATCTGTTTGAGTACATCACAGTCGTGAATCACTTTGGTGGTTTGTATAACAACACTAAAGTGATATAGTGATGTTATGGACATACTTCAAACCGCTATTCAAGCCGAAGGTGGCGTTGGCAAGCTGGCCGATGCCCTTGACATTCGTCAAAACGTCGTCAGCAACTGGCGCGCGCGAGGCCTTCCGAAGCCTTGGGCGCAGGTACTGCGCTTGAAATATGCGCCAGAAACGGCCCAAGCCCAAGCCAATCACGGGCAGGGCGCTACCCAAACCGCAGCGCAGGGGGTGTGAAATGGATGCTAAAGCTTTTGTAGCCGGTCTATTGCCCCTGCAACGCATCCCCATGCTGGATGCCAGTTTGAACCCCAGCAAAGAGGATGTTTTGGCAGCTGAGGTCAGCTTGCCTTTGGATTGCGGCGTGGACGTTTCGACTTTGCGGCTGGTCCGGATGCGGCGGCCACACTCTTTTGAAAGTCGGCCAGTTGTTCTAGACGTTTCGCGTCTGCCCGCGCCATGAACATTGGCAACAACGCCAGCGCGTGTTCCGGCACCGCTTTTCTCTCGAACACCGCTTGGGCTGCTGCCCAGCACAAATCCAGCGTGTCTGTCAGTTCTATGGCGGCGTCGCGCATTGAGCTGGCCATGCCTTTTTGCACGGTGATCTTGGTGTCGAACGGATTCTCTGCTTTCATGAGTGGCCCCTTGATGAAGTTGATGTGTGTGAGAGCCATCAGTGTATTCAAGCGGGCTGCTCGCCTTTTCCATTGTGGGGTGCGATATGTCTGAGCCTGTCATCCAGTACACATCTCGCACGGCCCGCTTTTTGGCGTGGCTGGTGTTTTGCCCGCCCTTCAACTGGATCGGCAACATGCAGTCACGGGTTTCAACCGCACAGCTGAAGCAGATATTTGAGGAATACGACGCGCAGCCTATTTCTGTCTCTTTGATCTTTCGCGGTCCGCAGATATCACCGTTGTGGATTGCCACTCCGTCAGACCTGGATGGTTCGAAATGATGTTCAGGTCCAGCTCCAGCACGCTGATGTTGTCGCCCACTTTGGGGCTTATGGCCTTGCACAGTGCTTTGTGCAGGTCGCTGACCTCTTGGTTGGTTTTTCCGACGATACCGAAGCAGATGTTGGAGTTTAAGAACACTGCCATTTCCCGGAGATTGGCGCGAGCTGCAGCAAGTGCTGCAGTGCCAGCGTCGATCAATGCTTGGCCTTCCTGCTTGGCGGTGAAGTGGATCAGTACCAGTACACGTTTCATGGTTTTGAGCGCTCCTTTCAGCGGCTTTGGTTGTGTGAGAACGCCATTGTCCAACGGTCGGGGCGCTCGCCTTTTTTGCACCCACCGCATCCCAACCCGGCACGTCTGTCGTGGTGATTTTTCCCTTGTCATCAGTAGCGCGCGCGGGCAGGTGCGCGCTGCCTGGCGTGTTGGGGCGGTGGGTGGTTTTTATTTGGCACATGCCTGCAGTGTGCCCACGCAAGGTGGGTCTGCAAACCACCACGTTTTATGAAAGGTTGTGGCTATGCGTAGCGTTTATGTAGCAATGATCAAAGCCACCCCTGGTAGTTGGGAAGTGATGGCCGCAGCGCTGGGTATGACCCGGCAGGCGCTTGAAAACCGCATCTACGAGCGCAAGGGGCAGACGGTGTCTGTGGACCTGGCGCAGCAGATGCAGGTGGTGTCTGGCACCACGCTGTGGGCCGAGGCGGTGGCGATGCAGGCCGGTGGCTGCTTTGTGCAGATGCCCAAGTGCGGCACGGTGTGCAACGAGGATCTGCGGGGCAAGTTCAACGGCTTGTATGTCGAGATTGGCCACCTGTGTGAGACGTTTGAAGACGCTGTCAAAAACGATGACATCAACAAGGGCGAGCGTCACAAGCTGGAGGTGCTGGGCCAAAACATCAACCGTAAAACGATTGAGTTGCTGGCCCTGGCATTTGAGGTGTTTTGCAAACACCCAGACCCTGCAGGTGACCACGAATGAGGCCCGCTGGTGACGTCAACCAGGCGCTGATTCGTGCCGCCCGGCTATTGGCCGCTGAGTCTGAGGCCGGTGGTGCCTCCCTGGCCGAGATTGCGGCCAAGGCCTGTGTGGGCCGTGATGCTGCCCGCCAGCACGTGCCCAATCTTAAACGCCGTGGTCGTCTGGAAATTGTGGGCGAGCGGCGTGTGGACTACCGAAACCGCCCTGTGGCGCTGTATGCCCCTGCGGATCCGTCCGCGCCATTGATCCAGCCGGGTCCAGTGCTGCTGGGCCAGTGCCTGCAGGCCTGGGGTGGGTAGACCAACATGAATTTGATTCCTCGGGGGCGGCTTGGCACTATCCATTGAAGATGTCGAGAACCAGATGCGCGAGCGGGACATTGTTCCCCCTCCCAAGGGTCTGGAGACGACGGGTAAAAAGATCACCTGGGCAGGCGATGCCCGCAAGCCCAAGAAAAAGAACGCTTGGGCGGTGCTGCATGAGTGGACGTCGCCCAAGTCTGGCACAAAGTTTGTGGTGGGCATTTACGGCATCCGCGACGAGTATTGGACGGTTGAGCCGACCCAGATAGAGTGGTCGCCCGCTGAAAAGACCGCCTGGCTAGAGCGCAAAAAGGCTATCGAGAAAGAGGCCGACGAAGAGCGCCGCGCTACTGCCGCCGCTGCTGTAGACAAGGCAAGCAAGCTGTGGGCCCGCGCCCGGGAAGAGGGCGCCAGTGAGTACCTGCAGCGCAAGCAGGTGGGCGCCTATGGTGTGCGTTTTGCTTTTGGCTCGGTGGTGGTGCCGGTGGTGGACCTGGCTGGTAACCTGCACGGGCTGCAGTGGATCAGCAAAGACGGTGGCAAGGTGTTTGGCACTGGCACTGTGAAAGAGGGGCACTTCCACCTGCTCGGTGAGCTGGCCGACGAGTTCCCCATTGGATTCGGCGAGGGTTATGCCACCTGCGCCAGTGGGCACATGGCCACGGCCTGGCCGGTGGTCACCTGCTTTGACGCAGGCAACCTGATGCCTGTGATCGCCGCCTGGCGCAAGCTGTACCCAGACAAGCGCTTTGTGATCTTTGCCGACGATGACCGCCACCTGGTGCGCCGCCTGTGTGAGCGGCTGCAGGACCATGGTGTGGGCGTCAAGCAGGCTGACTTTGCCAAGAGCGCTGGCGGGCTGCGAGACATGCACTGGGAGCTGCCCGACGGCAAGGTGGTGGACCTGAAAGCACGCTGGGCCAAGGACAAATGTGATGTGTATCACATCGAAGGCTCCATCACGGTGGATGGCACCACCGCCATGCTCAAGATCGAGAACGCGGGCAGGGCCAAGGCCTTTGCAGCGGCCAAGCGGTATGGGTGCCATGTGGTGCTGCCAAAGTTTGAAGGCCGTGCCGAGGATCTGACCGACTTTAATGACTTGCACGTGGCCGAGGGCATTGCGGTGGCGCGTGCGCAGCTGATGGCCGAGCCAGAACCGAAGGCAGAAAAAAAATCGACCCCCAAGCCTCCCGGCAGAGATGGGGGAAATGGCGGCGGTGGTGGGGCAGACGATGGCTCGCCGCGCCTGAATTTTCCGTACCTGACTGACAAGTTTGAGATCAAGGGCATTCGTGAAAACGTGTACTTTGCCCTCTTAAACGACCCGGCCCTGCGCGAGCTGGTGCGGTACAACGAATTCAGCCAGCAGATCGACAAGGTGCGTGTGCCGCCGTGGGGTGGCAAGCCCGGCCAGTGGAAAGAAGTGCTGGACGACATCCGCCTGGCTGAATACGTGGCCAGCCGCCATGGGCTGATTGTGGGCAACCCGGTCACCATCGAGCAGGCTGTGCTGATGTCTGCACACGACAACGCCTACAACCCGGTCAAAGAGGACTTTGAGTCACACGTGTGGGACGGCATTCGCCGTTTGCCACACTGGATGTCTGATTGCCTGGGCGCGGCTGAAACGCCGTATGTGCAGCTGGTGAGTGAGTTCTTTTTGCTCAGCATGGTGGCCCGTGTGTTTGAGCCTGGGTGCCAGATGGATTACATGCTGGTGCTGCAGGGGGCGCAGGGCTTGGGCAAGTCCAGTGTGCTGCAGGTGCTGGGCGGTGACTTCTACGGTGCGGGGTCGTTCCGCATTGGCGACAAGGATGCGCTGCAAGCGCTGCAGGGGCGATTGATTTTCAACTTTAACGAGTTGGACTCGCTGAGCCGCTCGGAGTCAACCGCCATCAAAGGGTTTATTACGGAGAGAACCGACCGGTTCAGGCCGCCGTATGCCAAGGGCTTCCAGGCCTTCCCGCGCAACTGCGTGCTGACGGGTGACACCAACCAGGGTGAGTTTCTTCGTGATGCCACGGGTGACCGGCGCTTTTGGGTGGTGCACTGCGCTGATATCGAAGTGTCCAGGATGATGGCACAGCGCTCGCAGCTGCTGGCCGAGGCGGTGCACCTTTACAAGGCTGGTGCCCGGCGCTACCCGACCAAGGATGAGGAAACGCGGCTTTTCTTCCCTGAGCAGGATAAGTGGAAGTTTGTGGACGTGTGGCATGACGCACTGTCAAGGTATGTGCACAGCAAACAGATGGTGGAGGGTTTTGACGGCACCCTGCAAGGTGGTCGTCTGCTGGAAAACCATGAACGCACTTTCTTTAGCACGCATGAGCTGCTGACCAATGCCCTAAAACTTGACATTGGCAAAGTAGACCGGGCGGGGACTATGCAGCGCAGCGTGGGCAACGCGATGAAGATGCTGGGTTTTGAGACTCACCGTTGGTCTGAGGGCAACGCCAGACCACGCGGCTACCTGCGTAGCCTGGAGGTCGAGAAACCGGCTCAGAAGCCCGGGGCGGTGCCTGCGCAAGCCCCGGTTACAGATGATGAGGTGCCGCCGTGGTATTGACCAGGTGTGAGCCCATGGCAGTTATGGGAAGCGCGAAGCCGATGGGGTTTTGCGCGCCTGCCTTGTGCACACGTCTGGCCGTCCGGGTGGGGTGTGCCGTCCAGCACCGTCCGGGTGATGGTCGGCAATGCTGGACGGTGCAAGCTGTTGATTTTGCTTGTGATTTTGATATCCGTCCACCACGGCCACCAAATCCGCGCACACATGCACATGTGCGTGTGTGTGGGCGCAGGTGCGCAGGCAGGGGCGGGCGCGCATACGTGCGCGCGACGCGTTTTCACTGGACATCTGGACGGAAGGAAAAAAAAGTAAATGGATTCAACAGCTTGCACCGTCCAGCACCACGGCCAGCATGTGGACGGGGTGGACGGATTACTCCCAATGCCTACCAACATCAAACTCCAGATGCCCATCTTGGCAAAGCTGCTGCAGGATCTGGCGGCCAATCTGGGGCGTGAGTCAGTGCAGCTGCAGCTCAAGGCCAGCATGGACCTGCGCCGGGCCTATGACGCGGATGACTATCAGGCCGTGCGGGCGGTGTATCGGCGCGGTGATGGCTGGGTGAGTGCAGTTGAAAACGGTTTTTGTGTAGGTGTACCGGAAGAAGCCATGAAGGCTTTTGCCCGGCGTCATAGGGGCAACCATGGCACGCGTTGAGTGGGTGAAGCGACGGCTTGAAAACTGGGCACGGTGGTGTGCATCCGGTGAATCGGGCAGTCTGGGATACCCCCGCCAAACGACATTTGCAAGGCTATCGCCCTCGGGTGGGGGCAATGATGGGGCTGTGCCAATATCTGACCTGGACGCCAGCGAGATGAATGACGCGGTGACTGCCCTGCGCTGGTCGCAGCCACATTTGCACATGGTGCTGACCCTGACCTACGTTAAAGGGCTGCCCCGCCACCAGGTCGCCACCCGCATGGCCCGAGCCGAATCCACCATCAAAGCCAACATAGAAGCCGCAGACCGTGCCATTGCGCGCTGGCTTGATGACAAGCGCATCGCGCAGGAAAAAGCAAAAAAGAGTTTGACAACATAGACCTTTTAGGTACATTTCAGTTAGCTGTCAAAAATCTGCGAACAAATGACTTACCAGACTTTTTCACATCAATTGAGGGCTGCAATGGCAGCGTCCGCAGCAAAGTCAAAAAAGCCTGTGACTGTTGATGAGGTCGAAAAACAGCGACGTAAAGAAGTGGCCAAGGTGCGGACCGAGAAGCTGCGCGCTGAGAACCTAGCACAACGCGCATTGATCGAAAGCCGACGAACCACAAACAACGAATTCAACTGATACAACCCCGCCGAAACGGGCAACGGTTGTGTGTCAACGCCAGGGGCTTCGGCTCCTGGCCGCGACTTGCACCAAGCCCATGATGTTCTGAAAGACCCAGAAACATCCCCAGCGGGGACCAATCGCAGCGTTCTCTTTTGGAGCTAGCCAGTGTTTCAGATCAGCGTCAAGAGTGATCTGGAGGCCACGGTGTCGCAATGGGCTAGGGTCGCAGGTGATCAGATGCCCTATGCCACAGCGGTGGCACTGACCCGCACCGCAAAGTTTGGGAAAGAAGAAGTTGAGCGGCAGCTACCCAGCCTGATCGACCGGCCCACGCCCTACACCATGAAGGGCTTTCGCTTGTACCCTGCCACCAAACGCAAGCTGCTGGCAGAGGTGGACTTCAGGGTGGCCATGGGTCGGGGCACATCAGCCCGTGACTATCTGGCACCGCTGGTGTATGGCGGTGAGCGAAAACTCAAGGCGTTTGAACGTTCGCTGCAAAGCACTGGCCTTTTGCCCACTGGTTTTGCGGCATTGCCAGGCAGTGCCGCAAAACTGGATGCTTACGGCAATATGTCGAGAGGGCAGATCGTGCAGATACTGTCCTATTTCAAGGCGTTTGGGGAGCAAGGTTACTCGGCAAATATGAGCGACAAAAAGCGCTCGGCTCTGGCAAGGGGCAATAAGCGTACTGGGGCGCGTGGTTTTGAGTACTTTGTTGGTCGGCCTGGCAATGGCCGCCTGCCGCTGGGTGTGTGGCAACGCATCAGCTTTGGCGCCGCTGGCTCAGCCATCAAGCCGGTGATTATCTTTGTGTCAAAGCCCACGTATCCCAGGCAGTTGGACGTGCCGGGCATTGCCAAGCAGGTGATTGAAAAGCGCTTTGTAATCGAGTTGCAGAGATCGGTCGCTGAATCCATGCGCACTGCCATCCCCAAGCGGCAGATGACATTGCTTTGATGCCGTCCAAAAAATCGGCGGGTCCTTCCCACCCCCCACCCCCTCGCGGGTAATTCGGACCCCGAGGTTTACGGGTTTGCAGGTTTTTTTAATTGGTTTGCTTTGGTTTGTATTGTTTGAATTAGGTTGCATAGATAAACAATGGGTAGGTTGGCGCGTAACCTGACGGGTGTCTCTGTCAGGGAGTGCGCTCGCCAGCTCGGCGTCAGCGACACGGCTATTCACAAGGCCATCAAAGCCGAACGCTGTCAGCGCTTTGCTGATGGCTCAGTCGATGTCGAGGCGGTGCGTCTGGGCATGAGCCTGACGGCTGATCCGTTTCGCGGTGGCCAGCGCGAGGCTGGTGTGTTTGGTGATTTGCAAATGGGCGCTACGGTCGTAGCCCAGCCAGTGGCTGTTGCCCCAGTCGGTATCGAAGCACCAGCCGTGGTTGCACCACCGGTGCAAAAAGCCACCATTCCAAGCCCTCTGCTTGATGCCCGAACTCTGACCGAGCAAAGCAAAGCCGAAAAATCACAAATCGACTTGGCCATCCTCAAAGGCACGGTGGCCGCCATTGAGCCCATGACCCGCGCGGTCACCGACGCCATGGTGTCTACCCGATCCGAGCTGATGTCCCTGCCAGATCGCCTTACGCCCCTGGTGACGCCCGAGACCGATGCCGCCAAGATCCACACCATGATCGAAGCCGAGGTCATGCGTGTGTGCGACACCCTGCGCGACAAGCTGCAGCTGCTGATCCTCAAAAACGCGCAGCAGACCACTGTATGAACTTGCGCGACGGTTACCAAGCGGTCATGGAAGCCGCAGCACGCGCCTGGATGGTGCCAGAACGCCTGTCAATCTCAGACTGGGCGGACAAGTACCGCATGGTGCCCAGCAAGTCGTCGCCCGAAGGTGGCCAGTGGCGCACCAGCCGCACGCCCTATGCCGCCGAGGTCATGAACGAACTCAGCTCCATGTCGCGCACGCAAGAAGTCGTGATCATGGCAGCCAGCCAGGTGCTGAAAACTGAGGTGCTGCTGAACTGGGTGTTTGAGTCCATCGACCAGGACCCCGGCCCGATGCTGATCGTGCAGCCCACCGAGAAAGCGGTCAAAGACTTTGTCAGCCAGCGCCTGGAGCCCGCCATCGACATGATGCCGCGCATCCGGGTCAAGATCCCCAACGCTCGCAAGCGTGACAGCGGCAACAAGATCACCGAGAAGAATTTCCCCGGTGGCGTGCTGTATCTGGGGTGGTCCAACAGCCCCAGTGAGCTGGCTAGTAAGCCCATCAAGAAACTGGCGCTTGATGAGGTTGACCGCTACCCGGTCAGTCTGAAAGACGAAGGCAGCCCGGTCAAACTGGCCGAGCAGCGCACCGCCAACTTCCCTCGCCGCAAGATCCTCAAGACCAGCACCCCCAAGGTGCGCGGCGCCTCGGTCATCACCGATGAATACGAATCCAGCAGCATGGCCCAGTACTGGGTGCCATGCCCGCACTGCCAGGAAATGCAGGTGCTGCAGTTCGAGAAACTGCGCTGGAAAAAAACCAAGGACGCCGAGGGCAAAACCCACCACTGGCCCGACACCGCCGTCTATGTCTGCGAACACTGTGGCGCTGAGATCGAAGAGCACTACAAACCCGCCATGCTGGCCGGCGGCGTTTGGCGACACCGCCACCCCGGGCGAGCCAAGCGCGGCTACCACATCAACGGCCTGTACAGCCCCGTGGGCCTGGGCTTCACCTGGGCCGAGCGGGCACAGAAATTTATCGAAGCCAAAAACGACCCGGTCAAGCTGCAGACCTTTGTCAACCTGCACTTGGGCGAGCCGTATGAGGATCACAGCGATGCCGTTCAGGCCAGCGCCCTGCAGCAGCGTGGCGAGGCCTACCCGCTGCGCTTCGTGCTGCCAGGTTACCTGGTGCTCACTCTGGGCGTTGACGTTCAGCGGGCCGGTTACTTTGCCCTGCACCTGGTAGCGTGGGGCAGGGGAGAGCGCTGCCACACCGTGGACTACACCGAGATCCCCGGCGACCCATCGCGCAGCGAAGACTGGGAGGTCATCACCACCTACCGCCGCCGCGCCATTCGCAACGCCTTTGGCATCGACCTGCGCGTCAGCATGACCGCCATTGACTCGGGCGACGGCGTCACCGTGCATGAGGCCTACAAATACGCCCGCAAATACCGGCATGACGACGTGATTGTCATCAAGGGCTACAGCCAACCCAACAAGCCGATCCTGGGCCGCCCCAGCAAACAGGACGTGAAAAACGACCGAGGCGCCATGGACAAAAACGGCGTCGATCTCTGGATGGTTGGCACCGACACCGCCAAAAGCGCACTGTTTGCCCGCCTGGACAGTGACGCCATGCACGACCAGCAGACCGACCGCATGGTGCGATACAGCAATGAGCTGCCCGCCACCTTCTTTGAAGGCATCGTCAGCGAGTACTACGACCGTGACACCGGCAAGTGGATCAAGCGCCCCGGCAAACGCAACGAGCCGCTGGACACCTGGGGCTATGCCTATGCCGCAGCGCACCACCCCAGGGTGGCCATCCACACCGCCCGCGCCGCCGACTGGGACGAACTGGAGCGCCTGCTGGAGCCACGTGTCAACGACATGTTCACCCAGCAGGCCACATTGACAACGCCAGACGCTGCCCCAGTGCAGACGTCTGCACAGGCTAACCCTGAGGCAGCCACCCCGCCCCCTGCTGCAGCCAGGCCCGAACCGGCCAGGCAAGCAGAGCATGAACACAACAACTGGGTGCCCGACGTGCCCGACAACTGGATTTAAAGGAAACGCAAATGGCCGGATTCACCCTCGCCCAGCTCGAAGCCATCGAGCGTGCCATTGCCAGCGGCACCCTCAAGGTCCGCTACGACGGCAAAGAAGTCCAGTACCAGGATCTGCCCTCGCTCATGAACGCCCGCAAGGTCATCCGTGATGAGCTGATTGCCAACGGCCAGCTGCCCGGCGCTCCGTCGCGTGGTATGGCCACCGTCACCGAATTCGCCCGCTATTGATCCGCCCATGAAAACCACACCCATCGCAGGCGCCAACTTGTTGGATCGCGCCATCGAGGTCACTTTCCCCGGCTGGGCCTTGCGGCGCAGCTACGCCCGCATGGGCATGGAACACGCCCGCAGCTACGACGCCGCCAAAGCAGGCCGCCGCACCAGCGGCTGGAACGCCACCGGCGGCACTGCCAACGCCGAACTTGGCTATGGCCTGGAGCGCATCCGCAACCGCTGCCGCGACACCATCCAAAACAACGAATACGCCAAACGCGCCGTTTCTGTGTTTGCCAGCAATGTCGTCGGTTACGGCATCACCATCACCCCCGACAACTTGCTCGAGCGTGCCGCCTGGAACGCCTGGGCGGGCAGCCTGGCCTGTGATGCCGATGGCAATGACTGCCTGGCCGGTCTGCTGCGCCTGGGTGTACGCGAGCGATTCAGCGCTGGGGAGGTGCTGCTGCGCCGCCGGTGGCGCAGGCCGCAAGATGGCTACGCCATCCCATTGCAGATCCAGGTGCTTGAGCCTGATTTTCTTGACCAGAACAAAACCGGCCCGGTCGGTGCCAACGGCAACCTCTGCATCCTTGGCAAAGAATTCAACCAGTTGGGCGACACGGTGGCCTACTGGCTCTACCCACAGCACCCGGGCGAGCTGGCCACCCGCAGCGCCCGCGACCTGCAAAGCCGCCGTGTCCCCGCCAGCGAAATCATCCACTACTTTGGCCGCGACCGCCCCAGCGCCGTGCGCGGTGTTTCTGAGCTGGCCGTCAGCCTCATGCGCTACCGTGACACCGCCGACTGGGACGATGCCGAGCTGATCCGCAAAAAGATGGAGGCCTGTATCGTCGCGCTCATCAGCAGCGAGGCACCTGACAAGGCACTCGGCTTGCCTGGTAGCACCGCCGGTGTCGAAAAAATGCGCCCCGGCATGATTGGCCGCATCGGCAACAGCGATAGCGTCACCTTCAACAACCCGATCCCCAGCAGTGGCGGTGGCGAATACATGCGCCACCAACTGCACGCCCTGGCCGTTGGCTCTGGCATCACCTACGCCCAACTCACTGGCGACATGAGCCAAGCCAACTTTGCCAGCAACCGCATGGGCCTGATCGAGTTCCGGCAAATGATTGAGCAAGAGCAGTGGCTCAACCTCGTACCCAAGGTGCTGCAGCCCATTCGTGCCTGGTTTCGTGAGGCCGCCCAACTCGCCGGTGTGAGCTTGGGCGACGTGTCCAAGGACAAGATCAGCATGCCTCGCAAGTACCAGGTCGATCCCCTCAAAGACACCCTCACCGCCAAGGAAGCCATCCGGGGCGGCTCCCGCACGCTCAGCGACGTCTTGCGGGAGGACGGCACAGACCTGGACGCCTACATCGAAGAGCGCAGTAGCGAGCTGTCCAAGCTCAAGGCCGCTGGCATCGTGGTTGACACCGACGCCGCCGTCACCGAATTGGGCCTCACCGGCGCCGATGTCCTGCAACACCCCGCCACCCCGTAACCCTGCACTGAAAGAC
>Ga0302212_1000618_pt1 | contig 14207 bp, 6 predicted proteins | sample II_Fen_N1_1_FD_200235 | JGI IMG/M metagenome (GOLD analysis project Ga0302212, IMG submission 200235) | Peat permafrost microbial communities from Stordalen Mire near Abisko, Sweden - II_Fen_N1_2 | ecosystem: Environmental > Terrestrial > Soil > Wetlands > Permafrost | place: Sweden: Abisko...
TACAATGCCTTAGGTAAGCTTGTCGCCAGTCAAACGATGGATAGCGACCAAAAAGTACTGTCGACCAATTTGGCCGCAGGTTTCTATCTGGTACGCGTTTCGAATGCCGGTAAAGTCGTGACAAACTCCGTCGTTTTGAAGTAAGCGACATCCCAACACAAAAAAAGCCGGGCAACAATCCACTTAGGAACGTTGTCCGGCTTTGTTATTTCAATAGCTGAACCCTAACTTCGTCAGACCTGCCTGCACATCGGCATTGCTCATGAAGAGGTTCCACAGCAAACCGGTGCGGTAGTTTTCCATCATCACGACGATGGGGCCTTCGTCGATGGCCAAATAAGAGTCGGCATACCAGTTCTGCCCCAGGCAGAAGGCGTCCTTGAATCCATACGTGCCCCAAATTTTATCCCCCAAGGTGTAGTAAAAATAGCGAAGGGCAGCCATGCTTTCCACCGGCGTGTAAGGGAACGAAGAAAGTGCGGCGGTCGGAGCGATGACCCCGATGTCGTTGTTGGGAGAGGAAGCCAGGTAGCCGTTCGGAACATCGCTGGCGGTCAAGCCCCAGCAGTTGGCACCATAGCCATAGAAGCCGTGTGGATTGGCCACGCAGTAGGCATGGTTGATCAACGCATGTGCTTGGTTTTGTGCGAAATAGTTGGCATAAGTGTCCGAAAGGTTCCGCGGGTCCAGACCCATAAAACTGTAGTGGGTAAAAAACAATGGACCGCCTTTGGCTTCGCCCAGTGGCAGCGTGATGCCGTAATAACTGTTTCCGTTGCGGATGTCCCCGTTGCCTGCCCAACCGTTGGTATAGACCGATTTGGTAATGGAATGGGTGGGCGAGGAAGCCGCAAGGACGTAGATGATGAGGCCCTCGTTCCAGCCGCTCACGGGCATGTTCATAATCCAGCCCTTGTCGGGAGACCAGTGCCAGAACAGCTTGTCTTGCCCGTTTTGTTGAAACCAGGTCCAATCGACGTTTTCCCAAAGGGTCTGAATTTTTTGGCAAAGTGCCTTTTCGGAGGCATTTCCGTTTTTAAAATACGCCTGGACAGTGAGCAAGCCTTCAAACAGGAAGGCGGTCTCAACCAAATCGGCTCCGTCGTCTTTGGTGGAGAAGGGCTGAATCTTGCCGGTGGTACCGTTCATCCAATGGGGAAAGACACCGTGGTATTTGTCGGTGGTGCTGAGGCTCAAGAAATTGACGATGGTGTCGAGGCGGGCATAACCCTGCGCACGGGTGATGAAGCCGCGTTCGATGCCGGTGATGAGTGCCATGAGGCCGAAACCGGAGCCGCCCATGGTCACGGTTTCACCCGAGCCGAGCCGTTCGCGGGCCAAGCCGCTGACCGGATGGCCGTACTTCCAAAAATAATCAAAAGTGCGGTGTTGCACCAAGGTGAGCAGTTCGTCGTCGGAGATTTGCGGGAACTTGGGCGTGGTGTCCATTTGTGTGTAAAAAACCCATTGATACGTGTCTACCAACTTCAATCCAAGCACTTCCCCTGCTGAAATCGCTATCAAATGCCTGGAAAGGGGTTCGAATGTGGCTGAAATCTTGAATTTAAGGGTGTTTTCGTCTGGGCTGTCCAGCAGTTGGATGGATGCGTCCGTTTGTCCACTCACGAAAATAATGGAAGGATCCCAAGCTGCCTTATCTATTTTGGTGGTGAATCGTATGCTCACCTCAACGGAATTGGATGGAATCTCGTATACGGTTCCGCCATTGGAAAGACTGTGCCCATTGATGCTGAAGGCTTCAATCAACGCATTCACCGGCAGAGGTGTATCGGAACCCTTGCAACTCAGCAATAAAATCAAAACCAACAACCAACAGACATTTTTCATACTAGCATAAAAAAAAGAAGGCGAAATACGATCCAACGAACCGTATTTCGCCTTCGAAGTTACAAATTTAGTTCAGTTGAGAAACTTCAGCATGATAGAGGTCCAAAACCTGAGTCGCAGTCAAAGCCTTGTCGTAGATGCGGAGTTCGTCCATGTTGCCTTGGAACCAACCCATCCATTCGTCGGTGGCACCGTTTGCAATTTTGGGCATCCAGCCACCAATGACCATCTTGTTGGCTTTGTTGAAGGCGAGGTCGCCAAGTGCGGGTTGTACACCATTGACGATGTCGCCAGCATAACGTTTCGTAAAGCTGTCTGGGAAACCAATCAACACTCCGTTTACAAATACGTTGAAGGAGGAGGTCACATTGTCGTATTCGAATACGATGTACATCCAAGAAGCAGCCTGGAAAGCAGGTTTGTTCATGTTGGTCAGCCATTGGTTGTTCCAAGAAGCACCTTCTTTGTGCATGACCATTTTCAGGTTGATGGAATCGACCGGAGCCAACAGGGTGCCCATACGGTCCTGTGTCAAGGTCAAGTTGCCCCAGAACAAATCGTCGTCGTTGCAAATCTGCAGGAAGATGGGTACAGGAGCGGTTTCAGCAGGAATCTGGGGAGCTTTCAACCACATGCCAATCGTGAAGGCAGTCAGGGTTTTCAGTTTGTTTCCGGTAGGCAAGTTGTATAACATGTAGCCGTTGGTGGCGCCTTGCAGGCATTGACCGCGACGACCGGCTACATAGGTAACGGTCGGTGTGTTGGAAGGAACCAAATTGCTGATGGTTTCAGTGGCATTTCCGTTGAACGGGAAATAAGCGACCAAATTGGCTGTGGCGATGGTGCCTGGATCAACCTTGGTGGTGCTGTTGGTGTTGTCGTTGTTGCAGGATGTCATCAAGAAACCGGCCATTAGGGCTGTTCCTAGAAACAAGACTTGAAAGAAATTTTTCTTTTTCATTTTTGTGTTTTTTTAAAGTTGGACATTTAGAAAATTATAAGGGTTGGAAAAAATTAATTATAGTTTGGGTTTTGATGCAGATTCGTATTCAACTGCAATTGGGTGGACGGTATGGGAAACACGTTGTTCTTGTTGGCCACGTATCCGAGCGGCGACAAGATGGAAGTGGCTCTGCCCGAGCGAACTAAGTCGAAGAAGCGATCTTCCTCCATGGCGAGTTCAGCCCTGCGTTCGTTCCAAACGGCATCCATGGTGAGCGCCCCCAAGTTGGTCAGGCCAGCTCTTTTCCGGACTTTGTTCAACGCGGACAAGCCTGTGAACCCGGCGGTGGTGTGGCTGGTGGCGCCGTTGACATAGGCTTCGGCATACATTAACAATACATCGGCGTACCGGAGAATGCGGACATTGTGTTCGAAGCCGTAGCCGTTGTAATTCCATAGGTTCAGCGCGGAGGGCGTATAAACCTTACCGTTGTAGACAGGATTGGCACAACTGTTCTTGATGCTGTCCCCTTCCGGTGTCTTGGTGCCTCGGTAAAGCAAGGTCGTAGCGGCTCGGATGGAATCATGTCGGTCTGTGAAGAATTGGATCAGGTTGTTGCTCGGAGTACAGAATCCCCAACCTTGCATGTTGGAAGGCGAATTGGATCGCGGACCTTGCACGAAGGCGTATTCAATAAACGTGTTGTCACCGGAGGAACGGCCCAGGGTCGAACTTTGGATTTCGAACAGCGATTCCTTGGAGTTTTCACCATCCACCGAGAATACTTCGCGGAAGTTGTCCAGCAGGTCGAAACGGCCGGAAGCCATGATGCGGTCGGTGAGGACGGCCACGGAATCCCATTCGTTCTGGTACATGTGGACCTTGGCCTTCAGCGCCATGGCCGTGTATTTGGTGATGCGGCCTGCCCAATCTTTGGTGTAGGAGGCCGGCAGCACTTCGATGGCTTCCTGCAAATCCTTTTCAATGAAATCATAAAGGGCTGAAGTCGTGGCCTGAGGCTGTGCGGCCAACTGTTCAGACGTCATGGTCGAATCGATGATGGGGACCTTGCCGAACAGGCGAACGAGGTTGAAATAGGCGTAGGCACGGATGGTCTTGGCTTCACCGGTACATTGGCGGGCATAGGCCTTGTTTTCGTCGTTCAGCATCGCGGCTTCGAACAGCGGCATTTCCTGAATGGCGTTGTTGGCTGCGCTCACCACATTGAAATTACCGGTCCAAAGACCTCCGATGAGGCTGTTGGTGGCGGTATAGGTGAATTTGTCGATCTGATCCATTTCGGGATTGTCTCCTGCGGTACTGCCTTTGTCGGCATTGTCCGAGGTGATTTCAAAGGCACCGATGTAAGGGAAGGCGTGCACGTTACCATCCCTTAGCGAAGCATAGGCAGCGCTGATGGGCAGAAAGATGTTCTCAGGTTTGGTGTGGTCCAAGCCGGTGGAGGGCATGGTGCCTTCGGGGCGAATGTCGAGGAAATCCTGACAGCCCGTGAAGAGCAACAAGCCTATGACGATTGAAAAAATGGAAGTTTTCATAGTGCGTTTGTTTTAAAGTGTCAGTTTCAATCCTACGGTGTAGACGGCCTGCATGGGATACGTCGAATTATCGATGCCATTGGCAATGGGGCTTCCGCCGACTTCGGGAGTGAACCCGTTGTACGTGAACAAGCTGAGCGGCCGTTGGGCTGAAATGTATACCCGAAGGCTCTTGACGAACTTCAGATTGTCGAACGTGTAACCAGCCTGCAGGTTCTGAATGCGGATGTAGGAAGCGTCTTCCACGAAGAAGTCGTTGGCCTGTTGCACAAACGAGCTGTTGTAAGCTTTCGGCGAAGGGTACTTATTGGATTTGGCATTGCTGCGCCATGCATTCTTATAGAAGTCTAGGTCGTAGTTTCCATCGGTGAATACGTCACGATTCATCCGTTTGGCGTTCAGCACTTTATTGCCGAATTGGCCTTGGATGGTGGCGCTGATGTCCCACTTGCCGTAGTTCAGGCCAGCGTCGGTTCCCAACATGAGCCACGGAATGGCGCTTCCCAAACTGACTTTATCCTTGTCGTCGATGACGTTGTCACCGTTTTGGTCCTTGTATTTGAAGTAACCCGCATCCTTGATGATTTGAGCCACCGGGTCGAGCAAAGCTTCCGATTCGCTGGCATAGACGCCATCCACTTGGTATCCCCAGAAGGTTCCGATGGGGTAGCCCACTTGCGTTCTGGTGGTGAAATTGCCGCGAACGATGGCTCCGGGAATGTAATCCCTGCCTTGCAGCTTCAAGACGTTGTTACGCAAGGTCGTGGCGTTGAAGCCGATGTTGTACGAAAGGTCGTCTGTGATTTTATCGTTCCATGACAAGCCCAATTCCAGACCCATGTTCTGAACGGTGCCGTTGTTGCCCAACAGGTCGGCCGTTCCGCCGCCGGTGGCGATTGGAGCGTAGAATACGACGTTGCTGGTCACGCGGTTGTAGATGTCCAGTTCACCTTTAAGCCGATGGTTTAGCATCTCAAAATCGGCGCCGAGGTTGAGTTCGTTGACGACTTCCCACTTGAGGTAATTCTGAACAACGGTGAGCGAACCGACGCCATCCACCAGACGGTCGCCGAAGATGCCGGAACTGCCTGCTCCGGTCTGACCCAGGGTCATGGCCGAATTGGCTGGGATGTTGTCGTTGCCGAGCATCCCCCAACTGGCACGAACTTTCAGATATTCTATCTTGCTGCCGCTCATGAAGTCTTCGGAAGACATGTTCCAACCCAAGCCTAAGGATGGGAAAACGCCCCATTTTGCTTGATACTTGGAGCTGGCATCGGCACGTAACGTAACGGAGGCCAGGTATTTGTCCAGCAAATTGAACGTACCGCGGGTAAAGAAGGACAGGCCGTTGTAGGTGTACGCACCATCGTTGGCGTTCCGGTTCTGAGAGGAGCCGGTGGTGAGGTAAATGGACTGTGCGTCAAAATCGGGAACACCCAAGGCCGTACCGTTCAGCCAAGATTGTTTTTCAATGCGGGTGGATTGACCCAGCATGAGGTTGTAGCTCAAGTCTTCTTTTTTATCGTTGTAGGTAAGCAAGTTGTCTATGATGTGACGAACGCTGGTCCCAAAAGTCTTGCTCAAGGTCGATTTGCCCAAGCTCTGCGAGCCGCCGACCACGTATTCGGGTTCGTAGGTCTGTTGTTTCCAGAAGTCGAAATCCATGTTGTACGACGTTTTGAATTTCAGCTTGTCGGGAATGATGCTGTATTCGGCATACGTGGAGAACACCATCTTGATGCCATCCTCGGCGCTGTGGTTGTAAAAGGCCGAAGCTACTGGGTTGCCGTATTGGTTTCCCAAACCGTATAATGGAAGTTGCCCGGAACCGAACTTGACCGGATAGGCGGCCGTGTTCGAATCGTCATACACGCCGTAGATGGGCGGGTTTACAAATGCTTGGAAGAAGGCATTGTCGTTGGAGTTGTGCTTGCTGGTGTTGGAAAGCACGGTATTGAAGCCCACGTTGATGCGGTCGTTCACTTTCTGATCCAATCTGGCTCTGAAGTTCAGACGGTTGTAATCGTTTTCGGCTTTCATGATGCCTTCTTGGTAGAAGTAGTTGATGCCTACCGAATAGTTGGTCTGGTCGGTACCGCCCGAAATGTCCAGCGCGTGGCTGTGCATGGGGGCGTTGCGAAGCAATTCGGAGTACCAGTCGGTGCTGGCCGGATAGTTGGCGGCATCTTTGGTCACATAGCCGGAAACGTCGGCATTGGCCAAGTTCATCAATTCCACGTATTGTTTGGTATCGGCCAACTTCATGACATTGGTGGGTATCTGTAGGCCCACATAACCATCGTAACTAACGGTGTGGGCATTAGTCTTGCCCTTCTTGGTGGTCACCAGAATGACACCGTTGGCTGCACGAACCCCGTAAATGGCTGCCGCTGAGGCATCTTTAAGAACCGTAAGGTCTTCAATATCGCCGCTGCTTAAAAAGTCGATGTTGTTGACGAAAACGCCATCCACCACATAAAGGGGTTCAGCATAATCACCTATGGAACCCACGCCGCGAATTTTGACGGTCGGTCCTGCTCCGGGTGCGCCGCTGTTGATGATCTGTACACCGGACATTTTGCCTTGAAGTGCCGACATCGGGTTGGCAGAAATCTGTCTGGACAAGTCACTTCCTTTTACAGAAGATACCGGTGCGGTCATGTCCTTCACTTTTTGAGTGCCGTACCCAATCACCACGACATTGTCCAACATCTTGGTGTTGGGCTTCAGTTGAATTTTTAGGGAATTTTCGTTGTTGACCGGAAACTCCACGCCGACGTAACCCAAATAGGAAACGACTAGGGTGGAACCCACAGGAACACTGAGGCTGAAAACCCCGTTTCCGTCGGCAATGGTGGCGTTTGTCGTGCCTTTCTGCATGACAGAAGCCCCTGGAAGTGGATCTTTGGAGTCGCTGTCCGTAACACTGCCGGTCACTTTCAGGTTTTGAGCCTGAAGCATTCCGGTGGCCAGGAAGGTAAACCAAAGTAGAAAAACTAATTTTTGTTTCATGGCAGGTTATTTTGTGTGTTCATTCTCATAGCTGAAACCTAATTTCTGGAGTCCAACGGCTATTTCAGGATTGCTCATGAAGAGCTTCCAAAGCAAACCACTCCTGTAATTTTCAATCATGTCGGCAATGGGCCCCTGATCGATGGCCAAATAACTTTTGACCACCCGCTTGGAGGCATCCAAACCGGGATTGAAGGCATCGTAAAAACCATATTTCCCGAACAAATCCTTGCCTTCGTCGAAATAAAAGTGGCGCAGGGCCCTCATGGAGGCTTCAGGCGTATAGACAATGGATGCCAGGGCGGCCGTTGGAGAAACGGTTCCGTTCTCATCGTCGGTACCCGGATGGTGGGAAGTATAACCCAGCAAGGCATCGTCGGAGGAAGTGAATCCCCAGCAATCGGCGCCCAAACCCGGGTGCTTTTTGGGATTGTCAATGGCATAGGCCAAATGAATCATCGCATGGGCTTTGTTTCGTTCGAAATAATTGGTGTAGTCGTCCTTCAAACCGCGCGGATCCAGTCCAAGGTAGGAATAATGGGTGAAAAACAACGGGCCGCCGTATTCCATGCCCAAACTGAGCTTGATGCCATAGTAACTTTTGCCGTTGTAATAATACGGTGAATGCTTGTAGCATTTTTGGTAAACGGAGTCCGTGATGGGATACGTAGGAGAGGAAGCGGCCAAAACATAGGTGATCATCGTTTCGTCGTACCCGCGGATGGCGTGGTTCATCTTCCAACCGTAGTTCTTGGACCAATGCCAGAACAGTGAGTCCTTGCCTTGTGTGTACCAATTCCATTCGATGGTTTCCCAAAGTTTGGTGATGCGGTCTGAAAGCGTTTTTTCCTCGGCATTGCCGTTTTTGTAATAGGCTCTGGCCGTAAGCAATCCCTGGGTCAGGAATGCGGTTTCCACCAAGTCTCCACCGTCATCGTATTTGCTGAAACTGAACGGTTTGCCCGTTTCGGAATTGTACCAGTGTGCCCAAGCGCCATGGAAACGTTCGGTGGTTTCTAGGAAATGAACGATCTTGCCGATTTGCTGACTGGCGGCCTCGCGGGTCACATAACCTCTGTTGGCAGCTGCCACCAGGGCCATGATGCCGAATCCGGTTCCGCCTGTAGTCACGATGTCACCGTTGGAGTCGTTGCTGCGTTCCCTGGCCATGCCCGTGCGGGGTTCACCAAAATCGCTGAAATACCGGGTGGTGTATCGCTGAACCATGTCCAAAAGGTTCTCGGTATTGTCTTCAGCCAGTGTGACTTTCACATTGCTCACAAGGCCCTTGGCTTTGATGTTGTAGCGAATGTTGCTGCCGGGTTTCACGCCTGGGAAATCCATCAGGCTGCTTTGGTTGGTTTCGGCAATCTTGACGAACGGCTGATCGTCCGCGGAACGATAGATGCTGAAAACCTTTTTTTCAGGGTTCTGCCAGCTCAATTCCACATGGGCGGGTCCGACAACGCATACCGGTGCCAAAGGGGCTGTCTTACCAACGGCTGAAACCGTCAGCAGGAGTAGTGCGACTATGGAGGTGATTCGTTTCATATCATTTCAGTTGAAAGCTTTTTTGAATGACGTCCCTGGAATTGCCGCCAGCAAAGACCAGAAACTCGCCGGGTTCGGTTCCGTAACTCATGTCCAAGCGGTGGAAGGCCAGCATATCGGGGCTTATTGTAAAGGTCACGGTTTTCGTTTCGTCGGGATTCAGTTCCAATTTTTGGAATCCTTTGAGTTCCTTAACAGGTCTGGTCACACTTCCGACCAAATCGCGTACGTACAATTGAACCACTTCCTCGCCTTTGACTTTGCCGGTATTCTTGACCTGAACGGTAGCCTGGATGCTGCCTTTCGCTTGCAATACGCTATCGGAAAGCTGGAGGTTCGAGTACTCGAAACTGGTGTAGCTCAGACCAAAACCGAACGGAAACAACGGGTCGTTGGGCACGTCGATGTATTTGGACTTGTATTTGTCGTTTGGCAGGTAGATGGGACGGCCGGTATTCTTGGCGTAATAATAAAGGGGTACTTGGCCGAGGTTGCGCGGGAAGGTCATGGTGAGCTTGCCGGACGGATTGTAGTCGCCGAACAGCACTTGGGTGATGGCTTCTCCGCCCATGGAACCGGCGAACCAGGTTTCGAGCATGGCATCGGCCAAGCCTTCCTCACGGCTTAAATCCAACGGACGGCCATTCATGAGAACTACGACAACGGGTTTGCCTAGTTTATGGAGTTCAGCCAATAAATCGGTCTGAACGCCTGGTACGAGGATGTTCGAACGGCTGGAGGCTTCACCGCACCAATCGCAGCTTTCGCCGATGACCAATACGATTTTGTCCGCTCTCGAAGCGGTACGGAGGGCTTCTGCGAAACCGCTCTTGTCGTCGCCCATCTTTTTGCAGCCTTCGGCGTATAGGATGTCGCCTTGGCGGGCTTTCATCGATTCCAGCAGGGAGGGAATGGTTTCCCATTTGCCTGCGGCGATCCAGGAACCGAGCAAGTCGCGTTTGGAAGCGGCAAGTTCTCCGATCACAGCGATTTTTTCGCCTTGGTGCAAGGGTAAAACCGCATTATCGTTCTTGAGGAGCACCAGACTACGCTTGGCCACGTCCAACGCTGCATCCAAGTTTTCCTTGGAATAAACCACCGCTTTTTCGCGGGCTTCACTGCAATATTTATAAGGGTCGTCAAACAAACCGAGCTCGAATTTTACCCGAAGGATGCGGCGAACGGCGTCGTCAATCTGTTTTTCCTTAACGGTACCCGCCTTGACTTGTTTTTCCAGATACTTGAAATAGACTTCGCCCTGCATGTCCATGTCCACACCAGCGTTCAGCGCCAGCGCACCGGCTTCTTCCTCGTTGGCAACTATGCCGTGGTTCACCATTTCATTGATGGAGGTATAATCGGTCACGACAAAGCCTTTGAATCCCAACTCATTCCGCAACAAGTCGGTGAGCAGGTATTTGTTTCCGGATGAGGGAACGCCGTCCAATTCGTTGAAGGAGGTCATGACACTGCCGGCTCCAGCTTCGATGGCAGCCTTATAGGGCGGAAAGTAGGTGTCCAGAAAAACACGCTTCGACATGTCCACCGTATTGTAATCACGGCCTGCCTGCGGTGCACCGTAGGCAGCGAAATGCTTGACGCAAGCCAGGATGGTCGACGTGTCGGCCAAATCGGTACCTTGAAAACCATGCACCCGAGCCCTTGCTATGGCTGAACCCAAAAACGGGTCTTCGCCGGCACCTTCAGAAACCCTACCCCAACGTGGTTCCACCGAAATGTCCACCATCGGTGCGAAGGTCCAGTTCAGACCCGATGCTGCGGCTTCTGAAGCAGAAACGCGAGCGGATTTTTCAATGGCGGCTAGATCCCAGGAGCAAGACTCGCCAAGTGAAATGGGGAAAATGGTTTTATAACCGTGAATGACGTCGTATCCGAATAACAAAGGAATGCCCAGTCTGGATTCTTCGACGGCGGCTTTTTGGAGGCTGCGTACATACGCTACGGTATGAGCGTTGAAAATGTTTCCGCAATTGCCTTTCCGGATATCTTCCAAATACGTGCTGCGTATGGTAGGACCGGTTACATCCCAGTCGCTGGTATACAGTACCATCTGACCAATCTTTTCCTGAAGGGTCATCAGTTTGAGTACAGAGTCTGCCTTTTGATTCAGGATCGCTTCCTTTTTATCGGCGGGGTTTTGTGAGCATGCCGCAAACAACAACAGACAAAGCGCAAGTCCGGTCAATCTTTTCATGGTAAATCGGTTTCGTGTTATCAACGATGCAAACATAAGGTTACAATTCGCAATTGGTAACTTTCTTTAACCCATTATGAACCCTACATGTTTAAGAGCACATTTTAGGGTACCCTATTTTACCACTACAATGATTTTGTAAATGTTCCTAATTAAAAGATAATGAAGTATATAGGATGTTTTAAAAAATAAGAAACAGCTTATTTGAACTCAATCATGAATTCGGTCAAACTCTTGGTCGAAGGGATTCCTATTTTTTTACGGATGCGGTAACGAGCCAATTCCACTCCCTTTAACGATATGTTCATCAGATGTGCGATGTCTTTGCTGGTCAGGTTCAATCGCAGGTAGGCGCAAAACCGCAAATCGTTGGAGGTTAATTCCGAGTAACTGCTGTGCAGGTTTCTAAAAAAGTTCTCATGAATCATGTCGAAATTGGTCTGAAAAATGGCCCAATCGTCTTCGGAACTTAGGTTTTCGTTCAGGATTCGGATAAGTTTCTCATAGTATTTGTTCGGATAGACGGCACCGAGTGTCTTTTTCTGTATGGTCAACTCTTCTTTGATGGTGGCCAGCAACTCGTTTTTCTTGATGAGGGAAATGGTGGATGCAGCCAATTCCTTGCTTTTCACCGTGAGTTCGCTCTCCAACTTTTCGTTCTGCAAGGCGATGATTTTTTGCTCGCGTTGTTCAATTTCATGCAACCGTCTGGCTTCTTCGGCCCGTTCAATCTTTTCCTTCTTGACCTGAAACAAATAGAAGATGTAACGGTACAGCCCATACAAAAGGCCCATGATGAGTATCAAATAAAGGATGCGGGCAGCCACGCTCCAATAAAACGGCGGTTTGATACTGAAGTCATAGGAAGCGGATGAAAGCAACTTGCCGCTTTTGGTTCGGGCTTCAGCCTTAAACGTATAATCACCCCAGGGCAGATAACTGTAGGTTTTTTGGGACGAAGCGGTAGGATCCGTCCAAACTACGTCCAAACCTTCCAACTTGTAACGGAACCGTACGTCGCTCATTCGTCCGTATAGGGGAAAGAACACATTGAAAGTCAGATTGTTCCGGCTGTAGGGAGTCAACGCTTTCGAATCATCTCCGATGGGAAGATAGTTGTCAACTTTGAATTCGGCATCGGCTGTCAAAACGGACCGGAACTTCAGCTTGACCCTATCGTCCAAAGACTTGTCGGTGGGCCAATGGTAAACTGCCAGACCATTCTCGAGGAGGAACAAACAATTGTCGTCCGCAAGGGGGATGATGTTTTGATAATCGTCCACCGTCTGGTTTCGGAACATGGCATACGGCACCACATCAATGAGGGTGACACGGTTTCCATCCACCCTGAACAAGGCGGATTCTTCGTCTCGAATGAACCAGTACAGATTGTCCCGAAAAGGACAGATGCGGTAGGCATGGGAGAAATAGCCAAGCTGGTCGTTTAGTTCCTTATACGGAATCATTTGCTTGCGGATGTCGTCGAAGGTGTATAGGCCAGTCTTGTCGGCAAAAACGACACGGCTGTTCAATTTCAATACATGAATGGGATATTGATGCTTGCCGTCCAGGCTACTGTACACTTTTGTGGTTTCAGCCCTTTTTAAGTCGGAACTCAGGCGGATGGCGTACAAGCCTTCGTACAGATGGCTGGCCCAAATGGTACCCGTATAATCGATTTCCAACGAACGGACTGGGTTTAGGAAGTTCTCGATGGTATGGCTGAACTGCCATTTCCCGTTCGATTTCAAATAAACCGTGAGTGACGTGTAAGTGCCTTGCACCAGCACTTCCTTGCCTTGGATGAAACCCTTCTGTATGCACATGCCCCCTTTGACTGGTCCTATGATGCTTGGTTTGTCGGTGCCGACATCGAACGTTTGCTCGTTGTTTCCGCAAAAAAGTTGGTTGTCGAACTCGCTCAAGTTCCAGACTTGGCCCTTTACCGCCGGCTCCAATTGAAGCGATTGGATGCTGCGGTCGTTTTCAGTCAATTTTGCCCGATAAAGGCCTTGATTGGTGCCGATAAAGAGGTCGGAACCTTTTTGGCTCAAGGTATAAATGGAACCGATGGACGGATGAAACGCCTGGATGTACCGGATGGAGCCGGTCAGTCGAACCATCGCAATACCCTTATCCATGGCCAGCCAAAGGTTGTTTTCCCTGTCGCAGAACATGCCAAGCACGGTATTGTTCTGTAGGATGTTGGCTGTATTCAGTGTCCAAAGTTTGTGACCTTCCGCATCGATGGCCGTAACTCCGTTCAAAATGGTCCCAATGAGCACGGTTCCATCGGGCGTACGGATGGCGCGGTTGATCTCCGCCTTCTTGAGTTCGTCGTCCACATCGGTATGAAAAGGGGTGGCCGTTTTTCCGTCAAAAAGATACAACCCGTCTGAATTCGTGGCCAGCAATTGATGCGTCTTATCCCAAGGTAGCACGGCGATGACCGGATTGTTCAGCCGTTTCTCCATGACAGGTACGACCTTGTTCGTGATTGGATCCACGCTGCTTAGGCCGAATTGGTCGGTATGGGTGAGGATACTGCTCCCGGCCTTGTTGAAAAACAAGAACGTGTACGGGCAGCGGTAACCTTTCACCTGACCATTCTCATACACGAAATACGAGGTGAACGATTGGAAGATGATCCGGTTGTTCCAAAGCAGGATGGTCCAGATTTCATCGTTCAGCATGTGATAGCCTTTTAGTAGAGCTGAAAGCGACGTGTACTTCAACTGGTTGGTCTCATCCCGTTCAAAGTACCCGAATTCCTCGAAGGAACCCACGTATATGCGCTGGTCCGGCGCGACAAAAAGTGAACGAACCCGCTTGTTGGCCGGCATCTTGTGGACTTCCCACATGCTTCCGTCAAACTGGAGCAAGCCTTGGTTGTTGCCGAAATACAGGATGCCGTCCGAAGCCTGACCCACCGACCAGTTCTGGTTGGAGGCGAAATAATCGTTCTTGGAGAACTGCGTGACGATGGGCAGGAATTCCTGGGCGGAAAGCCTGCATGCCAGCAGTATCAAAAGGGTCAGAAGTCGTGTTTTCATGGGGACTGTGTTCAGATACCCAAAGC
>Ga0302212_1000622_pt1 | contig 14136 bp, 11 predicted proteins | sample II_Fen_N1_1_FD_200235 | JGI IMG/M metagenome (GOLD analysis project Ga0302212, IMG submission 200235) | Peat permafrost microbial communities from Stordalen Mire near Abisko, Sweden - II_Fen_N1_2 | ecosystem: Environmental > Terrestrial > Soil > Wetlands > Permafrost | place: Sweden: Abisko...
GATGGTGAATACGAATACGGAAAATCGCTTGGAATCTACAGGGAAGATGAAGAAGAAGATTAATTCCGGAAACGGATATTAATTTCAGAATGTTTACTTCTTGATATTTAATTAAATGAAAGATAAAAACTAATTTTATCATAAAAAAAACACCATGTATTTTCAAATGCCTGGTGTTTTTTTCATCAAAGAATAATGCAGGAATCCCTGCACTTTTTTGTATGAACATACTCTTTTAAATAAAAGACCGATTAATTTTCAACCCGATATGTTTTATATTTTATATGCATTTTTATGGTTAATAACGTGGATTCCACTGCGTTTATTTTATATAGTTTCCGACATTTCCTTTCCGGTGGTTTATTATCTGGTACGGTATCGAAGGGGTGTTGTCAGGATGAATATCGAAAAGTCTTTTCCTGAAAAAACCGAAAAAGAAAGACGGGAGATTGAGATTAAGTTTTATCGATTTTTCTGCGATTTATTTGTAGAAATCATCTACGAAATGCACGTCAGCGAAAAAGAAATTCACCGGCGAATGACTTATGGTAACTTACCGGCTATCCTTGAACAAAATGCCTTGTCTAAAAGCGTTATGATTATGACTGCTCATTATGGCAACTGGGAATGGACGTTGGCATTTGCATTATTTTCACCCGAGAATTATCCTTCGAACCCAATTTATAAACGGTTAAGAAATAGTCACTTTGATAAATTGACGTATCAACTCCGTTCGAAATATGGCGCGAAATTAATCGAAAAAAAGGATTTATTAAGAGTCATGTTTCGGTTGCAAAAAGGGAAAGAGGTTGCAAACTTTTGGATGATCTCCGATCAAACACCCAATAACCACAGCATTCATTACTGGACGAACTTTCTAAACCAGGATACACCTGCCATAGTCGGCACGGAACAATTAGCCCGCAAATTCGACTATCCTGTTTTTTATGCTGATATTACACGGATTAAAAGAGGGTACTATCATTGCGAGTTTATTCCGATTTCGCTCGAACCAACCAAAACAAAAGAATTTGAGATTACTGAAAATTACATGAGGCTGCTTGAGAAATCCATTGAAGCGCATCCTGAATATTGGTTGTGGTCGCACAGACGTTGGAAATTCCAGCGGAATAAAGATCCTAAAGAATAGGAAATTCATACCATGTCTAATTTCAATATAACATTCGTATTGATAATTCTTAAATAATCTAAGCAAATCATTGATGACCACAGCTATTGTCATTCTGAACTGGAATGGAGAAATGTATTTACAAAAATTTCTGCCTGTTTTAATACAAAACACAACACAGGCAGGAGTAGAAATAATTGTAGCGGATAATGCTTCTACTGATTCATCATTATCGATATTAAAAGCTAAATTTCCAACAGTCAGAACCATTATCCTGGATCGAAACTATGGTTTTGCCGGTGGGTATAATAAAGCACTGGCTCAGGTTGAAGCTGATTATTTTGTGCTGTTGAATTCGGATGTAGAAGTAACGGGCGACTGGCTGGAAACTATGTTGGAATATATGAACAGTCATCTGAACATAGCAGCCTGCCAGCCGAAGATACTTTCGTACGATCAACCAACTTATTTTGAACATGCAGGTGCTGCAGGCGGATATATTGACCGGTATGGTTTTCCTTTTTGCAGGGGCCGGGTACTGGGAGTTGCAGAAGAGGATAAAGGCCAATATGATAGTATTGTCGATATATTCTGGGCCACGGGTGCCTGTTTAATGATCCGTTCCAGGGTGTTCCGGGAAGTGGGAGGGTTGGATGATGACTTTTTTGCCCATATGGAGGAAATCGATTTATGCTGGCGTTTAAAAAGCAGAGGGTATCGGATTGTCTGCATCCCTGAAAGTTCGGTATTTCATGTCGGTGGTGGAGCATTAGGTTACGAAAGCCCTTATAAAACCTATCTCAATTTCAGAAATAACCTGTTGATGCTTTATAAGAATCTGCCATCAGGCTTATTGAAAAAAATCATGTTCTCGCGTTTTATATTCGATTATGCTGCCGCCTTGCAGCTCTTTATTACCGGTAAACCAAAAAATGCGATGATCATCTTTAAAGCACGAAGGGATTATAAAAAGATGCGACCTGATTTTGTAGAAAAAAGGAATCAGAATATGAAACTGTCAACAACAGACACTAAATCTGATATTTATCAGAAGAGTATTGTGCTTGATTATTTTTTGAAAGGAAAGAAAACCTATAATTCTCTGTCAGGAAAATAAACGAGCCGGTAATTTGGGTAAAAAAAAGGAAGTAAGTGATAAATAATGAATAATTAATAATTGCGAAGATACAGGACTTTAAGTCTTTGTTAACTTACCAGAAAATTATGAAATAACTGTGAGTACTTACATGAGATAAAAAAAAACGGGCAGTTTCCTGTCCGTTTTTTTTATACTCTTATCTTTTGGAATTAACCACAACGTGAATAGCCGCAGTTGTTACATTTCAGGCAGCCTTCCTGATAAACCAGTGTTTTCTGACCACACTCAGGACAAGCTTGTTCTCTGATTTGTGTGCCATCCGGAATATATTTTTTCAGTGCCCGTTCAACTCCCACTTTCCAGGTATTGATGGATTCACTGTCTAATTGCAAACCTGCAACCAGTTTGATTACCTGATCAATAGGCATTCCATAACGCAATACTCCGGAAATCAGTTTTGCATAATTCCAGAATTCTTTATCAAATTTATGGGATAATCCTTCAACCGTTGTTTTGTAACCGCGTTTATTAACAAACTGAAAGTCATATCGTTTATTGCCGTTTGCATCAATCATTTTAATGATCTTTCCTTCGTTTACTGTTTTCGGCAACAGGATGCCTTCTTCATCATCAGCAAGTCCTGTGAAAATCTCGTAGGGACGTTCGTTATACAAACCCACAAAAGCAATCCATTTGTCTTTAGCGTTTTGAAAACGAACCACATCACAGTCCAGTTCTTTTGGACGTGTTACATGATTTTCATCATAACAAAAACAATTTTCTTTCTTTTCTTCCTTTTTCTCAGGAGTCTTTTCTTCAACTGCAATCAGAACACCGGCTCTTGATCCATCACGATACACTGTCACACCTTTACATCCGCATCGCCAGGCTTCTTCATACAATTTACCTACCAGTTCTTCGGTAGCATCACCCGGCAGATTGATGGTGACACTAATGGAGTGATCTACCCATTTTTGTATGCGTCCCTGCATTTGTACTTTTTTCAACCAGTCCACATCGTTCGCCGTAGCTTTATAATAGGGTGATTTAGCAACCATCTCATCCACTTCTTCCTTGCTGTATACTTTCGTTGTGGAATAATTGTTTGCTTCCATCCAGGTTACAAACTTGTGGTGGAAGACGGTATATTCTTCCCATGAATCACCATTGTCGTCGATGAAATCTATCCTGACATTCTTATCATTCGGATTTACCTTGCGTCTTCGTGTGTATACAGCCATAAATACAGGCTCAACCCCGGAAGTTGTTTGTGTCATGATACTGGTGGTGCCGGTTGGTGCGATGGTCAGGCAGGCGATATTACGTCGACCATATTTAACCATCTCTTTATACATGGCTGGATCAGCTTCGCGCAAGCGTTGGATGTACGGATTGTTTTCTTCCCGCTTTGCATCATATACAGTAAATGCACCTCTTTCTTTTGCTAGTGTTACAGATGAACCATACGCTGCCAGAGCAACGGCTTTGTGTACTTTTTCGGAAAAGTCGGTAGCATCTTCAGTCCCGTATCTGAATCCTAAACCTGCCAGCATATCTCCTTCACCGGTGGTGCCCACACCTGTACGACGACCCTGGGATGTTTTAGCTTTGATTTTTTCCCATAATTGGAATTCAGTGTTTTTTATGGCATCATCTTCGGGATCCGAAGTAATCTTTGCTAAGATTTTATCAATTTTCTCCATCTCAAGATCAATGATATCATCCATGATGCGTTGTGCGATACCAACATGCTTTTTGAATAAATCAAAATCAAAAGAAGCCTCTTTTGTAAATGGTTTATTTATATACGAATATAAATTGATGGCCAACAAACGGCAGCTATCATACGGACAAAGCGGGATTTCGCCACAAGGATTTGTTGATACGGTTTTATAACCTAGATCGGCATAACAGTCAGGAACCGATTCGCGAATGATCGTGTCCCAAAACAAGATACCGGGTTCGGCAGATTGCCAGGCGTTGTGAACAATCTTTTTCCAAATGGCATTGGCATCAACTTCTTTCGTGAACCATGGAGTTTTTGATTCAATCGGATACTGTTGAATAAATGGTTTATTATTGATGGCGGCATCCATGAAATCATCATGGAGTTTAACCGAAATATTCGCTCCTGTAACTTTACCCGATTCAAGCTTGGCATCAATAAAGGTTTCCGAATCGGGATGCTTAATAGATACACTAAGCATGAGAGCTCCACGGCGACCATCCTGAGCTACTTCACGCGTAGAATTGGAGTATCGTTCCATAAATGGAACAATGCCGGTAGAAGTCAATGCTGAGTTTTTTACGGGGGATCCTTTCGGGCGAATGTGCGAAAGATCATGACCTACACCACCACGACGCTTCATGAGTTGAACCTGCTCTTCATCAATCTTGATGATAGCACCGTATGAATCGGAATCCTTGTCAAAACCAATCACAAAGCAATTGGACAGAGAGGCTACCTGGAATTCATTCCCAATTCCAGTCATTGGACTGCCTTGAGGAATAATGTATTTAAAATTACGAAATAGCTCGAAAAGCTCAGATTCAGTCATTGAATTTGGGTATTTCTTTTCAATTCTGGCTATTTCATTTGCCAAACGATGATGCATATCATCAGGGTTCAATTCATAGGTATTGCCATATGAATCTTTCAGGGCATACTTTGTTGCCCATACTTTAGTTGCCAAATCATCTCCTTTGAAATATTCAAGAGTTGATTCTTTAATCTCTTCAGGAGTGTAGGTTTTTGCTTCCACGATAAAAAATTTCTTAATTAGATTAGTATAAGTGTTTTGAGATTCTAAACATTCAGATAAAATTGGAGTACAATGATAAACATTTATTTCATTATTTCCAATTATAAACATCATTATTTCAATAGTATTTTAAAATGTTTTCCATAATATTATTCAACATATTGAAAAACAATATATTGATAATTTTATTTTTAGAAATAATTTCCAAAAATAAAATTACATATTAATATTGAATTAAAATATTTATTTTTTAATTCAATATTTTTCGAAAGAATAAAAGCTGTTTAATTTGATAAGAGAATGAGTTAAGTCGTAATTTCCCCATTTTCAACCCTAAAAATAGTGGCATTTTGTCCCAACTGTTGCAGGATTAAATCCAAATGTTCGCGGTTGGTATCAGTAATAAAAATCTGACCAAATGTTTCGCCTGAAACCAGTTCAACAATTTTCCTGACCCTTAGGGAATCCAGCTTATCAAAGATATCATCCAACAATAACAGGGGAGATAAATCATGTGTTCGTTTTAAGAAATCGAACTGAGCCAGTTTTAATGAGATCAGGTAAGTTTTGTTTTGTCCCTGTGAACCGACCCGTTTAATTGGATAACCTTCCAGAAGCATTTCAAGTTCATCTTTGTGAATTCCCTGAGTGGAATACCCCAGCATCCGGTCACGATCTCGAGTTGCAATCATACGGGCTTTAATGTCCTGTTCTTCGTGTTGGGAATGATAGGTCAGACTTATCTGTTCGTTTCCATCTGAGATATAAGAATAAAAATTCTGGAATACAGGTACAAATTCATCTATGAATTTTTTCCGTTGTTCATAAATATAGGTGCCGAACTGCGCCATTTGGTCTTCCCATATTTCCAGCAACGATATGTCGATCGGATTCTCGCTTTTCATCAGGGCATTGCGCTGTTTCAATGCATTGTTATACTGAAGCAATTGATTCAGGTAGGTTTTGTTATATTGTGAAATAACACCGTCCACAAATTTCCTGCGTTCGTCGCTTCCTTCGGATATCAGTACCGAATCGTCAGGAGATACCAATACCAGCGGCAACAACCCGATATGGTCGGAAAGACGTTCGTATTCTTTTTTATTGCGTTTAAATTGTTTCTTTTGACGGTGTTTAATACCGCAATAGATATCTTCGGCTTTACCTGCAATCAGATAGGTACCCTGAATGAAACAGAATTCACTGCTATGCATTATATTTTGCGAATCAATGGAATTTGAGTGACTCTTGCAAAATGATAAAAAATAAATAGCATCCAAAATATTGGTTTTCCCCATGCCATTATTTCCAATGAAACAATTGATTTTTGGTGAAAACACCAGTTCAGCTTCACGGATATTTTTATAATTAAGTATGGATAGGGAAGTTAGTTGCATGAAATCAAATATTTTGTTCTAACGCAAAAGTACATATTATTATCTCAAATTCAATTTGTTTTTTTAGCTTCAGAGTGTTAAACAAAATAATTACCTTTAAATAAACAGTCAATGTCTAGAAAGATGGTCCTTTATTTTGTAACTTTGCGTGTAATAGAATTATCAGATTCATTCGGAGTTATGACTGATAATTTTTAAAAATATATGAATATACAATACCGGGTTTTCAATGTGTAAAATTAAATTTCTTTGCTTTTATTTGATCCTGTTGTCATTATTTTCATGTACACAAAAAAAAAAAGATTCAGGAAATCAGGTTATTGTAAAAACGAAAATAATTAAACAACCTGTCATCATAGATTGTAGTTATACTTTCGCTGAAGCAATAAAAGGAACAAGAGCTCCGGAAGAAATCATCCGGCAATTGAAACTGATAAATGTCACCTATTATTCAACCGATAATAAGATTCATCAGGGGCAAATCCTGACGAATATTAAAATTGCGGATAAGGTAGAGACTATTTTCAGGTTTATATTCGCTGAAAAATTTCCGGTTGCCCATGCTATTCCGGTTGTAAAATACAACTGGGATGATGAGGCATCCATGCTTTCGAATAACACGTACAGCTTTTGCTACCGCAATGAAAGTTTTTCAAAGCATGCAAAAGGAATGGCCATCGACATAAATCCGTTTTTTAATCCTGTACGCTGGAAAGGCGGTAACAGAAACCGGTTGACTCAACCCGAAGGTGCTCATTTCGATCCTTCAATTCCCGGTACCTTTTACAGACTACATCCCGTTGTTCAAGAATTTAAGAAATTAGGATTTTACTGGGGACATAACTTTACTTTAAAGCATGATGATCATCATTTTGAAATACAATCTTAATGTCTGAATTTAACTAAAAATAATTTCATATTGATATTATTTTATGTATTTTTGCGTCAAAATATAAAAAACTCTCCTAATAATACTACTTTTTATTTTATTTATCAATTATGGCTAAAATAACGAAAGAAGATGCTCTTCTCTATCACTCTCAGGGAAAACCCGGAAAAATCGAGGTAGTTCCAACAAAACCGTACAGTTCTCAACGCGACTTAGGATTAGCTTATTCACCCGGTGTGGCTGAGCCCTGTTTAGAAATTGAAAAAGATCCAAATAAAGCTTACGACTATACTACGAAAGGAAATTTAGTAGCTGTAATCTCTAATGGAACTGCAGTACTTGGATTAGGAAATATAGGTGCCCTTGCCGGAAAACCGGTAATGGAAGGTAAAGGCTTATTATTCAAAATCTTTGCGGGTATTGATGTTTTCGATATTGAAGTAAATGAAACAGACCCTGAAAAATTTATTCAGGTAGTTAAAGCAATTGCACCAACTTTCGGTGGTATTAACCTGGAAGATATCAAAGCACCTGAATGTTTTGAAATCGAAGAACGGTTAAAAGAAGAATTGGACATTCCACTGATGCACGATGATCAGCACGGAACTGCCATCATTTCATCGGCAGGGTTGATCAATGCACTTGAACTGGCCGGAAAGAAAATTGAAGATGTTGTCATTGTTGTAAATGGCGCAGGTGCTGCTGCCAATTCATGTACTAAACTGTATATGAAATTGGGTGCAAAACTTGAAAACATTGTAATGGTTGATTCAAAAGGAGTCATTAACAAGCAACGTACCGACTTGAATTCACGCAAGAAACCATTTGCTACTGATCGTACAATTACGACTCTGGCTGAAGCGGTAAAAGGAGCGGATGTATTTCTTGGATTATCGGTTGCCGGTATTCTTTCCAGGGAAATGGTACAATCTATGAATCCAAATCCGATTGTATTTGCATTGGCAAATCCAAATCCTGAGATTTCATACGAAGATGCCATGTCGGCCCGTGAAGATATTATCTTTGCAACAGGCCGTTCCGATTATCCAAATCAGATAAACAATGTTTTAGGATTCCCTTATATCTTCCGTGGAGCGTTGGACGTACGTTCCAAAACTATCAACGAAGAAATGAAGGTAGCTGCCGTTCATGCGATTGCTGAACTGACAAAACAACCTGTTCCTGATGTGGTGAACGCTGCCTATGACTTAAAACGTATTTCTTTCGGACGTGATTATATTATTCCAAAACCTCTTGATCCACGGTTGTTAACAACGGTTGCTCCGGCTGTAGCACGTGCTGCCATGGAATCAGGCGTTGCCCGTATTGAAATTAAAGACTGGAATGCATACAACGACAAGTTAAACGATTTAATGGGAAATGACAACAAAATGTTGCGTCGTTTTTACGATACCGCCCGTCAAAATCCTAAAAGAGTTGTATTCTCAGAATCAAATCATATCAACATGCTAAAAGCAGCCGAATCGGCGTTGGCTGAAGGCATTTGCTTCCCTATTTTACTGGGTAACGAAGAAAAAATTGCCAGTATTGCATTGGAAAATGATATTGACCTGACAGGAATTGAAATCATCAATTTACGTCATGACCGGGAAGAAAAGCGCAGAAATGCTTATGCAAAAAGACTCTCTGATAAAAGAAGCCGTGAAGGTATGACTTTTGATGAAGCCTATGAAAAAATGTATGAACGTAATTACTTTGGTATGATGATGGTCGAAACCGGTGATGCCGATGCGCTGATTACAGGTGTTTATACTAAATATGCCGATTCAGTACAGGCTGCTAAAGATGTTATCGGAGTCCGTGATGGATTGAAACATATTGCTGCTATGCACATTATGAATACCAAAAAGGGAACTTTCTTTTTAGCTGATACCCTTTTCAATCGTCACCCAACTACTGAAGCCCTGATTGATATTGCAAAACTGACTCACGATACAGTTAAGTTTTTTGCTCATGAACCCGTAATGGCTATGCTTTCATATTCAAATTTCGGATCAGACAAACAGGGAAGTCCTGCCAGTGTCCATCAGGTGGTTGAAACATTACACACCAAGTACCCCGATATGATTGTGGATGGTGAAATGCAGGTTACTTTTGCTTTAAACAAAGAACTTCGTGATAAAAAATTCCCATTCTCAAAATTGAGTGGCCGCAATGTAAATACACTGATTTTTCCTAATTTGAGCTCTGCGAACACTGCTTATAAAATGATGATCGAAATGGGACTTGCCGAAAGTATCGGACCAATTCAAATGGGTCTGAACAAACCGGTTCATATTTTAGATGTTGAAAGTTCTGTACGTGACATTGTAAATATGACTGCCATTGCAGTTCTCGATGCCATTGTGGAAGAAATAAAAGTGAAAAACGGAGCAAAAATCGAGTTATAACTAAATAAGCAGATTTATTTGAATGACGTATAAATTTATAAACCTGAATCTCAAACCCGAATGCCCGTTTCTCAGGAAATTGGATACGGGGAGAGTTCACTGTCCGATAAATGATTGACGTTTTAAAATATAAATCCTAAAAAAAGGTCTTACCGAAAAAATTTACTAACGTAAATTATCGGTAAGACCTTTTTTATATTCCGGAGCGAATCATTTATTCAAACCGGAATATCTGTGTTAGAAATTTATTTTACAACTGTTGCTTCCATGTTATTCGCCCTGATTTTGATATAAATGGTTGAACCCGGTTTACTATAGGCAGTTTGAACATACCCCATTCCAATTCCTTTTTTACTGTCGGGTAACATTGTGCCGGAAGTGACATGACCAATGATCTCATTTTTATCATTCGCAATTTCATATTCATGACGTGGAATTCCACGACCTTTTAATTCAAAACGAACAAGTTTACGGCTAACACCTTCAAGTTTTTGTTTTTCGAGCAAACTCCGGTCAATAAAATTCTTTCCTTTTACGAATTTAGTGATCCAACCCAGTCCGGCTTCAATAGGTGAAGTCGTGTCGTCAATATCATTACCATATAAACAGTATCCTTTTTCAAGTCTTAATGAATCACGTGCACCCAGTCCGATTGGTTTAATGCCATATTCAGCTCCGGTTTCAAATAATGCATTCCAGATTTTCTTTGCATTTTCGGGATAGAAATAAATTTCAAAACCTCCTGCTCCGGTATAACCGGTGTTGGAAATAATAACATCCTTCACTCCGGCCAATGTACCTACTTTAAAAGTATAATAAGGTATTTCAGATAAATTTAAATCTGTCAGCTTCTGCAACATTTCAGTTGCCTTAGGACCTTGAACTGCTAATTGAGCCATCCAGTCGGATGCATTTTCGAGCTCAGCACCCTCAGTGTTATTGTTTACACACCAATTCCAGTCCTTGTCAATGTTTGAAGCATTTACCACCAGTAAATACTTATCTTTTTCAAAATGATAGACCAATAAATCATCAACGATCCCACCTTTTCCATTCGGAAAACAAGAATACTGTATTTTTCCGATGCTAAGAACTGATACATCATTTGAAGTGACTTTTTGTAGAAAAGGCAGAGCATTTGGACCTTTTACCCAAAACTCACCCATGTGTGAAACATCAAAAACACCTACGTCGTTGCGTACAGTCATATGTTCATCAGTGATACCACTATATTCGATTGGCATATTATAACCGGCAAATTCATGCATCTTAGCACCCAGTTCGATATGCCTGAAAGTAAAAGGAGTTGTTTTCATTTCGTTGAAATATTTTATTTTTATTTTGAATTTATTATTTCTTAGCCAGGATTTCCACAATTTTGACAATTACATGCATGGCTTTTTCCATTGATTGCACCGGCACGTATTCAAAGCGTCCATGAAAATTATGACCACCGGCAAATATGTTGGGGCAGGGTAGTCCGTCAAAGGATAACCGGGCTCCGTCAGTACCACCGCGTATCGGTTTTACATCAGGTGTTACACCGACCTGCTTCATCGCTTCAAAAGCTAAATCAATGATATGCATGACAGGTTCAATTTTCTCACGCATATTATAGTATTGATCCTTCATTTCAATGGTGGCTGTATCTTCCCCAAATTCGGCATTAATTTTATGAACCAAATGTTCAAATTCTTTTTTACGACTCTCGAAACGAACACGATCATGATCACGAATGATGTAGCTTAATGTAGTTTTTTCTACATTCCCTTCTATATTGGTTAAATGATAAAAACCTTCATATCCTTCGGTATGTTCGGGTGTTTCGTGACGGGGCAGCATCCCGACAAACTGTTGTGCTATGCGCATCGAATTTATCATTTTATGGTAAGCATATCCCGGATGAACATTGGTTCCTTTAAAATGAACCTTTGCACCTGCTGCATTAAAATTTTCATATTCTAATTCGCCAATTTCACCACCGTCCATGGTATATGCCCATTCGGCATCAAACTGTTGAACATTGAAATGATCGGCACCTTGCCCGATTTCTTCATCAGGAGTAAATCCGACACGAATTTTACCATGTTTTATTTCAGGATGAGCAATTAAATATTCCATAGCTGTAACAATTTCAGCGATTCCTGCCTTGTCGTCAGCTCCAAGTAACGTAGTGCCATCGGTAACGATGATATCCTGACCTTTATATTGCAGAATTTCTGGATACTTACTTGTGTCGAAGATGATATTTTTTTCTTCGTTCAGAACAATATTTTCACCATCATAGTTGGTTATTATTCTTGGTTTTACATGCCTTCCACTCATGTCGGGACTTGTATCCATATGTGAGATAAAACCAATTGTCGGAATTTGTTTCTCCGTATTGGCAGGTAAAGTAGCCATTACATAGCCGTTTTTATCCAGCATTACCTCCTTTAAACCAATTTTATTCAATTCTTCCACTAAATAAACAGCAAAAACCATCTGACCGGGAGTACTGGGTGTCATGTTGGTGTTTTCATCAGAAGTAGTCGTAAAACTGACATATTTCAAAAAACGATCGGTAATATTCATAATGTTATTGATTTATTAATTTTGTCGCAAAAATACGTAAAATTTAGGATACAAATTCATTTGAGAATTGTTATTAATAACATTTTGTATGTTTACATGATATATCCATACAAATTATAAAAGACATGATTGCTGAAAGTACATCGGCTCATCCTGAAATTCCATCCTTCCAGACATAGAATCAAAAGCTTACTTTAAAATATCTTACCCACTTTAATCAGAACCGGAACTTTCAATATTATTGCACTTTCAGGACACATTTCCTGACAACAATAACACCGGATACATTTCTTGTAATCGTAGACAGGAGGGATGGAATGATTACCTTCAAACCAGTTAACGGCCTTTCCTTCAACAGGGCAACTATGAACACAGGTGCCGCATTGTGTGCATTTTTCGGAAAGTATAACCGGTTTTGCCACCAGCCTGTTATTAAGAAAACGCATTACATTATTCTTTCTTACTGTTTTAACCGGCGTGCGTTCAACATTAAAATCCTTACAGATAAAACGGTTTAACGGTTCGCCAACAATTTCTATTTCTTCTTCCAGATAGGTTCCTGAGCCTGTTTGGGCGCCAATTAAAGTGGTTGGTACAAAGAGTGGTTCCAGGTTGATCATTCTGCATGCCGTGGCATCGAGTGCGACAGGATCGGTCGAGAATAACAATGCATTCATCGGTCTTGGTGTGCCTCCACGGGGTCCGTTACCTTCCATTGCAATGATTCCATCCAGAATATAAAGCCTTGGTTTCACAAAATTATTTAAGTCAACCAACATGTTGGCGAAATCGGTAGGATCAGGCAGCTTAACATGAAATTCTCCTTTACGCATTCCAACAATACATCCGAACTGATTCTTAATGCTTCCGGTAAACCGTTCCAAAGCATGGGTTTTTAATTTCGGCATGCTGATAACGCCATCAGAGTCGAGGATTCCGTTAGCAATGAAGAATTTTTTATTCTGTATACCTTCTTCGTAAAAGACTTCACGACCATCTTTAAAATCAGCCAGTTCAATATTCAGCTCATCGGCTACTCCGGCAATACCCGATTTTCTGGCAGCTGCAAGAGTTGATCCGAATCCGGGTGAATCGCCGTATTTAATGATGGCACCTTCGGCAACAAACAATTCAGCCACTGCTTTAAAGACTGCCGGGTGGGTATTGACACATTTCTCAGGAGCTTCTCCCACTAGAAGGTTTACTTTTAAAACAATTATTTCACCCGGTCGTACAAATTTCCCGGCACCCCCGAGAAGTTCAATACCTGTAGAAACGGCAGCCCTTACTTCACTTAAATCATATGAACTACAATAAATTAATGCTACTTTACTTTTCATTGAAGGATATTTTATTATAAATGATTATCCGTAAAAGTTCCCAAACCATCAAAAAAATATTTATGCTGTTTTATGTCGGGTTGCAGGATTTAATTCAGAAAAGAAAGAGGATTATTAAATCTCTTTTATATTTGTATTTTGAAAACATATCAGATACTGAATGGTTTTGGTTTGTTTTTGGATTGGTTTTAGATCCGTAGCTATTCTGATATATCAGTCATTTAACATTCACTTATCTGCAATTTATATGCCATATATCTATAAAGGTATATGGCATATAAATTGCGGATAAATGAATGTTAAATCAGATCCAAAACCAAACCTAAAACAATCCAAAACCAATTGAAGAATAATAATAAAATGATTTATATACTTTACTCCCGGGAATAAGAATCCAAATGCAATAGAAGTCCGTATTTGAAAATAATGAATTCTATTCCGTGACATGTTTTTTTATTAAGTAAAAGACAACAAATAATGTCGTATGATATTAATTGAAATAAGGCCCTATGTTTGTAGTTTAAAAATAAAATGC
>Ga0302212_1000636_pt1 | contig 13924 bp, 24 predicted proteins | sample II_Fen_N1_1_FD_200235 | JGI IMG/M metagenome (GOLD analysis project Ga0302212, IMG submission 200235) | Peat permafrost microbial communities from Stordalen Mire near Abisko, Sweden - II_Fen_N1_2 | ecosystem: Environmental > Terrestrial > Soil > Wetlands > Permafrost | place: Sweden: Abisko...
CCCTAGAGATGGCACCAGGAAAGGACGCACGGCCTACCGGCCTTTCGCTAGGTTGCTCCCTCCGATCCTAGGCAGCGCAGGAACCGCCAAACCCCTAACGGGGGGGCGGTTCTCTGATCACACTCACTACGCCCATTCAAAGCCTTCTGAGAGGCGAGAAAGGGCTAGGGCTCCCCTCGTTTTAAAGCCCCGCCCCATTACCTGCGGGCGTTGTCCGATTACGCTCACGAATCAGCTAGGCAAGTAAATAATAAAAGATTTTTAGTCAATTGAAATGCTCTTCATTTTGCTTCGGATCATTGAATTGCATGAAATAGCCAAGCCGTCGATAATGCACCCTAACCGATTTTCTGCCAAGCCAAAACACAATTAGCATAGCCCAAATAATAGACAGAAATACACTAAAAGCATACCAAGGCGTCCGATGCCATGCGATACTTATTAAAGAAAAAAACGATGCGGAAAAATATACCTTAATAGCAAACTCAGGAGCGTCATGTTTAAACACATACATCTTATATGCAGCAATTGCTGAAAGAATAAAGTAAACGCCACTAATAAACCTATCAACGCCATGCGAAAGTGCGAAACAAAACAAACAGCCTACCGAATCTAGAAAAATAATGAAAATCAAAATGTAAAGGGAAAGCGGCTTATCATCTGGAATTGTGGACATGCGGGAGCCTCCAAGAGGGTTTCCCTAAAAGCTAAACTCCAGTTGCACCCGCTGCAGCACAAAAACAGGACCAGCAACCAAAAGAACAGCCGAACGCCTCTCCCCTCGCCCATGGCTTGAAAGCTCAGTTTTGATCTGATGAACACGCCCCCGAGTCCCAGGCCAGCGCCGCACATAGACGCCATCCACTCCCCCAACGCTCACCAGATCACCCCGAGAATACGAAAGCCGTGGCCGCCCCCGAGAACGCCCAGGAACAGGCACGGCGTGAATGATCGGAGCCAACGGCACCAGAGGGCAATGAGGACGAAAAGCCTTAGCCTCCGCAGCCTTAAAAATGGCAACATCACGAGCGTGAAAATCGAGGTAACACTGAGCAATCATGGTAGACTATCCCATTTTTGACGCTTTCTGTCAATAAGACAGATTCCGTCAAAAGACCTTTCCATCCAGGCAAACACGGCCAGCAGGACACCGACCACCCGACGGGAGCGGATCAGGGAGGGCCGGAGCATCCAAAACCGCCTGAACAACGTCCTGACAAGTCGCGTAGCCTTGGACAGCTAGGCCGACCTCGATATCTATGGACGGATCAACCACCGCCAGGAGACGGCACCGAGGAGACAGCAGGCGCAGCAAATCGGACCTCAGCCCCGCTGCTCGTATGTCCCACCACGCCCGTGTCTTCTGGACTGTCGGATCCAGATAGCGCACCGGGGACGACGTCGACAAGGCAAGCCCCCTTTGCTGGGCCTTGGATGGCCGCTTCGCATGGCAGACGCCCAGACCTAGAACCAGGATCAGGGCAAGAACGAGCGACCGGCGCGGCCCCCCTAAGCCATTCGACGCACAAGGAATCATCTTGAAACCATCCATCCGCAGACACAATGCGAGGAGGATTCTTTCCAGACGATAACGAATCAGATATAGGAGTTTTTTTAGCATCGTCTATGCCTTTATGCGTCAAATGATGAAAGAAAACAAGAATCGCTATAAAAGCGATGATAACCAGCGGAACCCACCAAAGAAGTTTCACATATGAGAAACGCACAGCATCGGAAGCAGTTTCCGATTCCATGACGCCCGGATCGGTCGAATTATAGCAGACAAAAACCCGAGGATCATATTTACAATGTTGAGTCTTAATTAACTCGCCCTTTGGGCCACCCTTGCGGTGATTACAAATATATTGTTTAGTTTTGCCGCCGAAAAGAAAATTGAGCTTTCGAACATGGACCCAGTGCTCACATAAATCACGAACAACAGAATCAACCATCATTGGTTCTTGACAAATAAAAACAACAGAATCGCCACGATGCCGAGAAAGAGCGATATACTTTTTCAGCCCTTCGCGAAGTCCTGAATTCTGATTCTCCCGGAAATTAGAAGAGCCGTAATAATTTTGAACCTCATCAATAACGAAAAGCGTATTGTTGCCGATCGCCAAAGACCAAAAATAATAGATAGGCTCAGAAATCACGCCATTTTCATCTACAACTTCTTTTGGAATGGCATGTAAAAGAGATGGATCAATCTTGCAATCCTTCGTCGAATGCAATTGCGAAACAAGAAAAGGGTCGATCCCCTCCAAATTCGTAAAAACGTGCATTCCTTTTTTCATGGCCGGAATAATGTATTCCGAAAGGGCATGATAAGACTTGCCACTCCCTTGATAGCCATAAAGAAGCGTTACCATTAGAAAATCACCCCAAGGCCAATCAAAAAGCAAATCAAGAAAGAATAAAAAGCGTAATCGACTCCTAAATAATGAAACCAAAGCCAAAGAAGAACAATAAAAAGTGAAACTGAAAATTCATACAAATAATCCAAGAAAAAACAGAAAACAAGTCCGACAACATAAAGCAAACAGCGAAAGGGAGTGAAGAATAAATGAAAAATCTTGAATAAAGAAAAACGACGGGCCATTCTATCATGAGATGAAATAAAAGCTTGAGCCCTTTGCAAACGTTCCTTCTGGTCAGGAGTGAAATCTACCATGGTGCAATCTCCAAATGAATACAAATAACAGACTTCAAACGGCCCACATAAAGCGGATAATACTTTGCCATGAATGGCAGATTATCCAAAAGCTGCAAGTCAAAATTTTTTATTCGCGAACAAATGCGCCGCCCCGAATAGCCTTCGGAAACGATCATACGCCGCCCAGAAATAACGGTCGTTTCGTTCCAGCGAGGACCATACAAACGATATTCAGTAAGCTTTCGGCCTTCCATGTAATCACGGAAAATTTCCTTTTTAACAGGGCAGAAAAGAGGTTTTAATAAATAAGCGCCTTGCATCACTCCCCCACATCCGCCCGCAAAGGGCAAATTATCAAATATTCCTGATATTTGTAAAAGTGGCGAGTCAAGAAAGACTTCTCGACGCCAATCAAAGAACGAAACGCAGGATCAAAAAGGTGCGCTGAAAAAAGGGCATAACCGAAAAGGGCATCATACTGTTTCTTTTCTTTGTCCCACAAACGGCCCATATAATAACCCTTGCCAGACACATATAAAACACGCGCACGAGTCCGCAAAGAATCATTACTGAAAATTGGTATACTCATTTCTGCCCCTTATTTAGAAAGCCTAATGGCTAAAAAAGATTATTTGGTCAATGATCCCGCAAGTTTTGAAGTAACCGATTGAGTCGCGTCTTGAATCTTTTTCGCTATGGTATATGAAAGGGCAATCACAGCGCCGGAAATAAACCAAAACAAAAATTCAGAAGCTCCGCAGGCCGTCATACCACACCAGAAAGCCCCGCCATAGGCCCCCATTGCCGTTTCAAGAGCCAAGCGAGCCGCATTAACACCAACATACCCAGCAGCCAAGGCCGAAACGAGAATAGCGATCCCAGCCAGGGCAGGACCAATAGCCAGCAACGCGCCTAAAATCTTTGGCAAAAAATTGATGAGTAAAGCAATCAAAGGAGCAAGCAACGGCATTCTAATCCCCTTTCTTTCCTTGAAGCGACCGCAGGAACAACAAAAATCCCGCAAGCCCCCCAACTAAACGGCCCATCATACGCAGAACAACCAAAAGAGCAGGGTAACGATTAAACTCATCCCCCAAAGACAAATCAACATCGAATAGCGGCAAATGGACCGTCAAAGGCGGAAACTCAGTGCAAGAACTTGATTTCAGATCAGTCTTAAGAGCAGATATTTCAGATTCAATAGCCCCCTCATTAGTAGAAGCTTGAGACGAGTTAGAATTAAATACAGACGATGAATCACCATTCCAAGAGCCATCACCCGAACCGCCCGAAATAGCCTTATTTACAGAATCCTGCCATCCCTTACCGTTGAGAGAATCAGCCGACCGATAAGCCCCTTGATTTTTAGCGTATTCTGAAAATCTACCACTAAATGAATCGACAGAAGAAGAAACGCCAGAAGTTGACTTATTAAGCTTATCTAAACGAGAATTGACACCCGAAAGATTTATGGAATCCGTCCCGGAATCTGTTCCAGAATCAGAACCTTTTCTAGCTGCGATCTTGCCCAGAGAATCCAAAATAGATTTTGTCGAGGCGTTAATAGCGTTAGTCACACCCGAAAAATCAACAACGTCAGGACTACCACCGCCACCGTGAGAGTTAATGGCGTAATTCAATGATGCAACAGCATGATCTAATTGATCAGCAGTAGCAATGGAACGGAGACCAGCGGCCAAAGTCGAAACGGAATCCCTTAGATTAAACATAGCAGAATCCAAGTGATCAAAACGAGGAGCAAAACTTAAATTAACAGCACCATAAACAGATTGAGCTCGATAATCGATATCTTTAATAACGTCATCCATATAGACATGCCCCGTTATGCCGCCCGACAGAGAGACGTCCCCGGCGCCTTGGAAAGGACTGGATTCACCGGATTTAGACCAACCAATATTATTATCTTGAGATCTATTCTGAGAATTATAAAAATCATCTTGCAACCAAGAATTAATAACCTCCTCGGACTGACCAATCTCATTAACCGGACAATTAGACGTTGTGCGATAAGTGTATTGCACCGTTCCAGCAGAACTAGCCCGCTGACAAACGCAGCGGCCAGCATTAGCGTCATCTGCAGAAGAAACCATAGGAGTAGCTGTTTGAGACACGCCACTAGACCGCGCCCACGCATCGCACCAGATATAACAACCAGCCGACAAATTAGCTTGAGTCGTCACAGATATAACGCATTGACCACGATGATTAACGGTAGCATCGTGCGGCCATGCGCAAATCAAGCAAGATTCCAATGATGCGCTAAAAAAAGACAATAAAAGGACGAGAAGCACTAGCGATGCCTCGAAATCGCCCAGGCCAAAAGTGCCATACCAGCCAAGAAAAAGGCACCACAACCCAAAGCGGCAAAATCATGATGAATCTGAATGCGCTCAGGCTGAGAAATCATAGCCTGAATCAAAGAATCTTTATGGACTTTTTCAGCTCGATCAAATTGAGCCATCAAACGGAGTGTCGTTGAATCAGTAGGCGCAGCCATCCTAATTTCTCCTTTCGCCCGTAGGCAATGAACGTTCGACCATCTGGCAACACATTGGAACCCTGAAGACGTTCACCCGCCGCCGCCGCTGTCCGCTCGCGCCATGGCGGCAGCGCGGACGAGCGGGCGGGCGGCGGGAGATTCGCCAAATAAAACTCCCGCAATTCACGAAACAAACGAAGCTGGGTGAAAAAATGATTAAACATTAAGATTCCATTTCATCAGGCCAAGGGGTAGTATCTTTTCGATAATCGTCTAAATCTATTTGATTTTGATATTCATCTCTTACATCATCCCAAGCGCCAGTCTGCAAATCAATTAAATCCGATTCATCCCGCCCAGGATAAGCCTGCACCAAATCATCTTCCCCGACAACTTCCATTCCGTACAAATCATGTATACGGTCGTCATCAGGGTATTGTGAATCCGGCAACGACGAAGGAAACGAAAAGGACTTGCCTTTGTTCGCTTCGGTGTTGGAAATCTTCGATTGAATAATAAAGCCCTGATCGGCTAATTCTTCGACATCTTCCAAGTGTTCCTGATGCTCGTTGAATTCCCTATGAGCTAGATTATAACGAGAAACCCAACCATCATAAGCCGCGGCATTTTTTTCGTCCACATCCTTTTTAGCCAATAAAAGGGTCTTAATGTAATAGGGAACCAAAAGAACGCAGCAGCACAAAAGAACAGCCGCAGAAACTTTCACGATGATTTGCACGACTTGCGTCAAAATCTCTAAAGCACCTACCTGCAAACTCGTCATAGCTACCGGATTCATTCTTGCCCCCTTTTGCAAAAGCCCCCACCCCCAAAAGGGGCGGGGAGCTTGGGATTGTTCTTAGGCAACAATCCGCTTGACGAACTTCACGCCGGCGATCACGGCCACGATGGCAACGATCGTGCCGCCAACGGCCACCAGGATCGTGCCCACGGTGCCGAGCTGATCCGTGGCAGCGGTCTGAAGACCCGACATGTCCACGGCAGTGGTGCCGGCAGCATGAGAAACCACGGCACCAGCCAGAAGACCCAGAGCGGCGACCTTGGAACGAATGTTCTTCATCATGTTCTTTCTCTCCATTCCCGCGAGTGAGTACCCAGGAGCCGAGGCGGGACGCTCCCAGGTTTTAGGCCCAACTACAGACCCAAACCGATCACCGAAAAGGCAGCGATACCCACAGCCATTCCGGTAAGTAATGCAAAGGCAACAACGGCAAAAGCGATCATCGTTCACACCTCGTCGAATCGTTGATTAGTTTCACAATTGCACGAATCCCAAAGGCAAGGGAACCCAGCGTAACAGAAAAAAGAATCCCAACCGACAAAGCTCCCCAAACAGAACCGCTAGTTGCCAATTGTTGCAAAGCAATATTCAATTGAGAATCAACAGAAATCGTTGCCGACATCGAGGACGAACACTGTCGAGAACCAGAAACAGGAATTTGAACGATACCGCCTGTGCTCCAATACGTCGCGACCATAGAGCCAGACCAGGAACCACAACCCGAGGGATAATTTACTGAGGCATCGGAATAGCTCCCATCAGAACCACAAAGCAAAGCTCCCCCGACGGAATCCAGCGTAAGGCCAGATATCCCAGACGACGACACAAGCGCCGAGCAATTGCCGAGGGAAAGGGAAGACATTACTTGCCTTCCTCCTGGCGGTCTTTCATTTCCCGGCGCGATTCAATGAAACTTCGAAGCGACTTAGTGCCAAACGAAGCCAAGCCGCCTAAGACAAAAAAGGTGAGCCAGAAAATGGAAGCAACGTAAATCAAGACCGCAGGATACAGAATGATTTTCAGAAATACGGAAAGTTGCTGATCTGTCATTTTATTGCCTTCCGAGGAGGAGCAAACGAAGGAGCGGCTACAAAAAGATTCTTTTTGCCTGTATTTTCCGAATCAAGACGAACGGTCACAGATTCAGCGGGAAACTCATAATTAGGGAGCCTCCCCCCTCGCCCCCACGAATGAGCAAGGAGGGAATCCAAGGCCGCAGAATCAGGAACCGAGATTGAACGCGGTTCAGGCATTGCCGCATCACTCCGGTACGTGTCCATGTTATAGCGAGCGCCACAGACAGCCACCAGGACGGCAAGGCCCAATAAAGCGACCTCCCCCATTTACTTACCCTCGCCCTTGCCGTCAGATGCGCCCTTGCCGCCCTGCATAGCCATAGCATCGGGGACATGAGGACGTACCGGAGGAGTATTGCGAGGAACCGACACAGGCTGACCGCCAGTGGTGGAAAGCTCACCGGTACCCTGAATGCCAACCTTTGCTTCCAAGAAATTGTCAGGAATCAAAAGGGTGACATCCGCTATGATGTGCTCCCCCTTCTGGACAGGAACATTCACCATGATATCTTGGAAAATGTCACCCCGAAGCGTCGAAAGATTGGTGCGGTATCCGCGCAATTGCCCAATCTTTGAGCCGCTTTTATAAGTCATCTCCTCGGAATCCTTGATGACTTCGCACTCAAGCGAAACCACAATGCGCTTGAGGAACTCTTTTTCCTCGGCCTTGTCGGCCAAATAAGCGAGAGTACCAAAAGCATTGGTAAACATCTTCATCGGATCAATCATATTCCCAGCCATTTTTTACTCCTTATGCGATTTGTTGAGAGAGTTGCGGCTCGTCTTTTTCAACCGGAGAGAAGACATACAAATCCCCCACCCGGAGCTTTTGCAGGCCATCCAAAACAACAGAAGCAGATTCACCTTTTGCTTCTGGATTCGGTGGCCGTTGCAGGTCAATTCCGTAGCGTTCCTTAAAACGTTTGCGAACTGTGTAATACTGAGTGCGCTTGAAACCCGAATCAATAGGATCGCCCATTTGCCACATGCGGAAAATGCCAAGATCTTTTATTGTGATATTCGTGGGGGGAAGCGATGCGAAATTGTCGAAAGCCTGAATGCGACCACGAACGAACTTCATGAATGCCCCTAAAACGGTTTGTTCGGTCCAGGAATTAGCACAAGCAAGCGTCCGATTCCATGACCATTCAGCCCAGCCCTTACGCTTTAGATTCTCATTCCCCACATTCCGCAGGTTATGCCAATAACGAATCATTTCAGGGCCGCGCAAAGTCAATTCAACACGAATCACCGATTCGGGAACCTGCCAATCTGAGAGCGTCTCCAGGCCCTTTTTCCAATGGCGTTTTAGTTCGCGGTACTTGTTATAGAACTTTATCGACCAAGCCCGCGAATGCTGGCCCCAATAAACAGTATTTCGATATTGGCAAACATCCCCCGGCATGATCTCGCCAGGAAGGCGAGCGCGGAGAACATAACGAAGTGAAGAAAGGAACTGGTCAGCCCGCAAAATCGTTTCTAAATCAATGTGAGACGTCAAGTCAATACGCGAAAGACGAACATCTAAAGCCGATTCGGGCATAATATTAAGGCCAGGATTCGATAACATGTAATCATGAACCCAAGCGCAAATCAATTCGTAAGGATGCGAGATCCCGAAAAGCGCGTGCTTATGCAGCCATTTATTCAGATTCCCGGAAAGCTCGACATAACCGCCGACAACCTTAATTTGAACCTTTGCGGACCATGATTCATGCTCTTTGAATTGCGGGCCGATCTTGCGCTTGATTAAACGTTCGTTGTTCTGCCAAACCTCCATCACATCACCGCGCACCTGGTCGTCACAGCCGCGCACCTTCCAACGGGCCGTGATCCAGTCGATCACGATAAGACGAGGATCTATCGGGGGCAGAAGGTCCGGATCAACAGGCAAACGCCGCTCAGGATCGGGCAAGACCGGGATTTCCTCATCCTCGACCGCCAGAGCAGGGCGGGAAAGGTCGCTCTCGGACCAGTAGCGCCGCTCGGGTTGCAGCCAGAAGCGTTGAGACGCCTCAGACAGGGCATCAAGGAAGCCGCGGGACAGATCATCCATTGATAGAGTCCCCGGTCTGCGATGTTCGGTTTTCCGAACGAATAGTCACTACTAGGAAGACTCCCGCCAAAAGGACGGCCTGAGCGAGGACCAGGACCGGGGGCGGAAGGACTAGCGCGAGAGCTCCAAAGGCAAAGCCAGAAACGGCGATCGCCAGAGCAGCTAGGAGGCGCAGAAGAACGGAGGCCAGCGGCGAGGCGGCGCGGAACGCAGGAAGCTCCCACGACCCGCGAACGCGCCGCCCCTTCTCGGCTAGGAACCGAGCCGCCGCCCTCAGCATGTCGCACCAGAGACGAGCAAAGAAAACTTTTGCCCTTCCCTGGTGCGATGTCTATTTTTTCGGGGGAAAACTACCTGCGAAGAACTTAGAAGGAATGCCCTATTTAACTGATAGCGATAATATAAATTATGCGAAGTATGACGCTCATCATGCGGCGGCCAGAAACGATGGCTGATTCATTCCGGTGAGGACCATAAAAATAATATTCCGTAGGCTTTCAGCCTTCCATATAATCAAGGAAAACATCCTTTTGCAGGGCAGAAAAGAGGCTTTAGCAAATATGCACCTTGCATCATTCCCTCACTTCTAATCACGGATGCACTTGTAATCCAACCATGATGGAGGGCTCATTATGCTATGCTGTTCTGTCCTGTGAAGAGGATTGTTCAGGTATATGCGCTAGAATTTTCCTGCCCAAGCGGTTGCCCGGCTCTTCAATCCATCGCCAAGTCCCATAAGATATCACAACCAAAAGACTTCCAGCTGTCAATACGGAAAGTCCGAAGGATATTCCAGATTCTGGATTAAACCAGCCGTTATATAGCAAAAAAAGTGGCGCAAGCGAATATACTAAATATGGGTGGTTCAGGTATAGCGAATAGCTGATTTTGCCAAGGAAGCACATAACACTACTCGATAGCCACCTAGGTGGATCTGCGTGAATCCCTAGCAAGATACTCGTGTAGGCGAACGGCTGAAAGAATGCCCTCACACCCCATGTTGGTTCTTGAGAAAGAAGAATGCACCAAGTGAGTCCACCAATTATAAGCAAGGGGATTCTCCAAGGTTTTAGTCGCTCTGGCCTCGTGGAGGCTGCCTGGATTCGGAATGCAAGAATCCCGAAGCCAAATGCAGGTAGGGAGGTCGCTAAACTGAGTGCAACATAAGTATTGGCGCTAGTTTCATCCATGACGTGGTAGACTACTAATTGGATAATCCAAGACGCTATAAGGGAGGCTCCAAGAAATCCTGTAGCTGAACGTACAGACCGAGTAAGCTTCCATACCATAGGAAACAGAGCGTAGAAGACCATTTCCACGCCGAGTGTCCAACTCGCCCAGACGACCCCCTGTTGCCATGGAGGGTAGAAGTTATAAGTGAATGTGATGTAGGAGATGACGCGCTCTTTTAGATGAAAAAAGCCGCTGATTCCGTAATTGTGAATGACCATGAATACTAGCCAGCAGTAGTAGAGTGGTGCGATGCGAAAAAAACGCCTTACAAGAAATCGCAGATCGGGACGATCTTCGGAATCGCGTGCATCGCGAGTCATCGCCAACGTCCAAGCGCTTAACACGAAAAATAACGTAACTCCGGACCACCCAGACGCAAGTAGCTGAGTCGCCCATCTTGGTAGATTTGGGGCGGGGTTTGGTACTTTGGTGAGATGAAAAAGGAATACATAGGAGGCTGCAATTCCACGAAGGGCATCTATATGTCCTAACCTGCTTTTTTTACTTATTCTAAGTGGCTGTGACAACGGAACCCCTGGCACAATGGTGATCTTCAGTGAGGAGGTGATGACAAAAGAAAAATGCACTTACGTGCCTGTTAATATGAATACAAAACAACTTGGGGGAAATGAAACTCAGATTCATGATATTTCCTGAATATACAATTAGCGCAGCACGCTAAATCATGATTTTGATTTAAATGAATAAAATCTTTGTCGTTACGAATAGCAATTTCTTGAGATTTTAACTTTCTATAACTTTCAGTTTGGTGGCAAACCCAGAATCCGAATTATTTTATCCATAAGGGTATCGCCAATTACAATAACTGTACGTATTTTTCTTCCTTCATGCGTAGGTCGCGAAAAATACACACAAAGGCTAGCAAATGCAAATTTTTCTTTTGTTGGCTGTTTTCGGACTTTCCTTATATAGAGAATGTGGGGCTTCTTCTTCGTAAAGCATGCGGGAGTCTTCAAAGAGTTTCCCTAAAAGTTAACTCCAAGCACCCGCTGCAGCAAAAACAGGCCCCGCCACAAGCTGCACAGCCGAACGCCTCTCCCCTCGCCCATGCTTGGAAGCTCACCAGCCGCCAAGGCAAGCAAGGACGTTCTCGGCTACGTGAGAAGATGTACCTTTGGGTGCGAAAGGAGGTGCCATATGGTCGCGCCCGTGAATCCCGAGGAGAATTCCATCAACATCGAGCTGGGCGAGAAGGAGGCCGAAGGCATCTACTCGAACCTGGTGCTGGTGAGCCACAGCCCCCACGAATTTGTGATCGACTTTGCGCGTCTCTTGCCGGGCCTTGCCAAGGCCAAGATCGCCAGCCGCATCATCATCGCTCCGACCCACATGGCGGCTCTCATCCAGACCCTAAAGGAGAATCTGGAGAACTACGAGCGCACCTTCGGAGCCGTTCGCAAGTAACCCCTAAGTTCTCTCAGCGTCCCTTGTGCCCGCCGCCCTTGGGGCGGGGGCGCCCGGCGACCTGACAGGTCAAATGGTATTTCCAAGCCTTCTTCAGCCAAGAGGCGTAGTGGCTGGGTTGCTCGAGCATAGCTTCGGGCAACAACACCCACTGGTTGTCGTGGGCGGGTTTATCGGGAAACGAAAGCCGCTGGGAGCCCGGAATCGTGAGCAGATGCCGCTGATCGTCCGCCGAGAGACGTAGCGCCATCCCTTCGGGACGCACCAAGCCAACCAGACAATTCTTGACGGTGAAGCCGGTCCCACCAAGGGGCGTCTTCATCCGCTGAACGCTGCTGCTGAGACCGGCGTGCGCCAGCGCATCCTCCATGAGTTCCTGGTAGATGGCGACGGTATAGAGGCTTTCGCGTTCCTGTTGCATTGCGGGAGCCAACATAACACGTGAAAGGGGAACGGTCACGGAAATCTCTCCCCCACTCCCCTTCACTAGCAAGCAATGAGTCCTTCCGAACTCATCCAAACTGCACGTAAATCAGTTCAGAGCGTGGTGGAATTTACGCCAAAATCGTCCAAGTTTCAGCCACGCCCACGAGGAGCGCCGAACACGGGCTTGCCCTCGACATCTTCGGCCGATCCCTTGCAGCCGTCGCGAAAACGCGAGCAGCCCCAGAAGAAGCCGTCTTTCCACTTGATTCGGCGCATATACCCTTGCTTGCAGACGGGGCATGCCACCGAGCCTTCGGGGATCCCGAAGACCGGCTTTCCGTCCTTGTCTTCCCAAGTGGACTTGCATGGCGGTTCGGCCCGCCAACGCGAGCAGCTCCAAAAGGCTCCCTTCGAGCCCTCGATTCGGCGCAGGCGTCCCTTTCCGCAGGAAGGGCATTCCGGGCCGTCCCCCATCTGGGCGCCGGCGACCTCGGTGGTGCGGGAGTTTGCCACCTCGACCTGAGTTTTGACAAATTCCGTCTGCTTAGCCAGAAACGCCTCGACCGTGCTCTGTCCGGCCTGGATCGCCTTGAACTCCCGCTCGTAGAAGGCCGTTAATACCGGAGAGCGAACTTCCTCGGGAAGCGCCTCGACGAGGCTCCGGCCTAGCACCGTGCTCACCAGGGCCTTCTTCTTGGCCTCCAGGAACTTGCGGCGTTTGAGCTCGGAGATGATGGCTGCCCGCGTGGCCGGGGTCCCGATGCCGTCCTCCTCCTTGAGAAGCTTCTTGAGCTCCCCGTCCTCGACAAATTTGTGCACCGTCTCCATGGCCTTCACAAGCGTTCCCTCGGTGAAGCGCGGCGGGGGCTTCGTCTTCTTCTCCTTCTTCTCCGCCTTTAAGCAGGTGACGGGGTCCTTTTCCTGCATGGCCGGGAGCTTCTGGGCCGTGTCGTCGTCGTCTTTATCCGGCTCGTCGGGTTTCAGGATCGCCTGCCAACCGGCATCGACCTCAACGCGGCCGTTGGCGGCGAAGTTGTGCCCCTCGACCTCCACGGCGACCGCAGTCGCCAAGTACGTGTGGGGCGGATAGAACTGGGCAAGGTAGGTGCGGGCGATCAGCTGGTAGAGGTTGGCCTCGATCTCCTGGAGGTGACCGACCTCGCCGCGGTGCTGGGTGGGGATCATGCCGTGGTGAGCGGTGACCTTCTCGTCGTTCCAGGCGCGCGACTTGAGCGAAGGATCGGCCCTGTCGATGAGCTTGCCAAGCTGGGGAAAGACCTGGCGCATGGCGGCCAGCACCGCCGGAGCATCAGCGTGCTGCGACTCGGGAAGGAACTCGCAATCCGTTCTGGGGTACGAGACGAGCTTGGCCTCGTAGAGGTTCTGGGAGGCCTTGAGTACGTCCTCGGCCCCGTAGCCCCAACGCTTGGAGGCGGCGAAGGTCAGCGTGCCCAGCGAGAAGGGGCGCGGTGCCAGGTCGCGCTTCTCCTCGGTCTTGCAGGCGGCGACAATTCCTGTCTTGCCCTTCACCTCGGCCAGGATTCGCTTGGCAAGTTCGGGATCGGTCAGGCGTCCTTCCGGGACCTTTGGGGCCTCGTCGTCCTGGCGAGCATCCTGCGGCTCGGCTGGGACGTCAGGTGAGACGTCCCCACCATCCACTGGAGCGGCGACCTGGGGCGGCTTCCAGCGGGCCTTGAATTCGCCGTTTGCGTGCTTGAAGCTGGCCGTGACCGTGATGTAGGAAACCGGC
>Ga0302212_1000645_pt1 | contig 13849 bp, 13 predicted proteins | sample II_Fen_N1_1_FD_200235 | JGI IMG/M metagenome (GOLD analysis project Ga0302212, IMG submission 200235) | Peat permafrost microbial communities from Stordalen Mire near Abisko, Sweden - II_Fen_N1_2 | ecosystem: Environmental > Terrestrial > Soil > Wetlands > Permafrost | place: Sweden: Abisko...
CGGTGGCCAGCTCATTGACGGCGGTGGCTGACAGGCGTGCATCAATCGGGCCGCCCATCATGATCATCGACAGTGGCGTGGTTTCGCCGCGCGAGGCCATCAGCGAAATGGCGCCAAACACCGGCACTGTCGGCTGGCACACGCTGATGACGTGGCAGTTGCCGTACTTGGCCTGCAGATGGCGGATGAATTCCTGCACATAGTTGACGTAGTCGTCGAGGTGGAATTCGCCGTCGGACAGCGGCACATTGCGTGCATTTTTCCAGTCGGTGATATAGACCTTGTGGTCTTTGAGCATGGTTTTGACGGTGTCGCGCAGCAGCGTGGCGTAGTGCCCCGACAGTGGCGCCACGACCAGCACGGCGGGCTGGCCTTTGAGGTGCGCCAGCGTGCTCAGATCGTCGGTAAAACGCTTGAAGCGGCGCAGCTCGCAAAACGGCTTGTCAATTTCGACGCGCTCGTGAATCGCCAGACTGACGCCATCGGCATCGACTGAACTGATGTCGAAGGCTGGCTTTTCGTAGTCCTTGCCAAGGCGGTACACCAGGCTGTAGCCCGCCGAGACGCGCTGGGCGAAGGGGCTTTTGCCCATCGGCGAGGATGAGTTGCTGTAGAGCTTTGCCGCAGCCTGCGCAAAATCAACAAACGGCTCCATCAGCGTGCGCTGGGATTCATAGATTTGGTACAGCATAAGAAAGACCTTTTTGTGAAAATTCCAGATGAGAAGAGAAATATGTTGCAGTGCAATATAACAGGGGTTACCCCGTTTGCTGAAGGGGGCAACCACCCATCGCGCAAAATTTTTGAGGTTTTGATCTCGGAAAGAGCCACAAACAGACAGCGATTAGATCAATAAAACGCTAAAAAACGGCCTATCGGACGGTCACTTGAATTGACAGAATTTTGAAATTTCGAGATGACGCATGACTGACGTTTAATATATCAACCCCCGAACTGGTGCAGCCAGCCAGTGCTTCAAGACCTTACAGGAAAAATTTTATGTCGCCTGCCATCTCCGCCATGCCTGATCTTGACCAACTGGCTTGCCTGAAAAAGTCGGACCGGATGCCGGTGCTGTTTGTCGGCCACGGCAGCCCGATGAATGCGCTGGAGGGCAACGAATACTTTCGCAGCTGGCAGGCGTTGGGGGCGCAGTTTGGCACGCAGCGGCCCCGTCCGCAGCTGATTTTGTGCATTTCAGCGCACTGGCTGACCGAGGGTTGGTGGCTGACGGCGATGGCGAGCCCGAAGACGATTCATGACTTTGGCGGTTTTCCGCAGGAGCTGTTCGATCAGCAATACCCCGCGCCTGGCGAACCGGACGCGGCTCGCGCCATCAGTGGGCTGGTGCGCCAGCGCGCTTCTGCGCCGCTAGGGCTGGATACGGGCAAATGGGGGCTGGACCACGGCGCCTGGGCGGTGCTCAAGCCGATGTTTCCCGAGGCCGATATTCCGGTGCTTCAGCTCAGCATGGACTACGGACGCGCTCCTGAAGATCACTACGCGCTGGCCCGGCAGCTCAAGGCGCTGCGCGACCGGGGCGTGTTGATGGTGGCCAGCGGCAATCTGGTGCATAACCTCGGCCAGATGCAGCGCGGTGCCAGCGCCAGCCAGGCTTACGACTGGGCGTTGGAGTTCGATCAGACGATGGCGGGCTACCTTCAGCAGGGCAACCTGGATGCCCTGCAAAATTTCCAGAAACTCGGCCAGCTTGCCAAAATCGCCCATCCGACCTACGAGCATTATTTGCCGCTGCTGTACGCGGCAGGCGCGGTCGAGAGCGGCGAGCCGATGCGCTTTTTCAACACCAGCTTTCAGGGCGGCTCGATTTCGATGCGTTCGGTCGTCTGGGGCTGAATGGCGCTGCCGGGCATCAAAAAAGGCCGTCAATGACGGCCTTTTTGCTGCGCTAAAAAGCGGCTTATTTGACGATGTGCTTGCCGATCAGGCCAGCCATCTCGAACATCGAAACTTGGGGCTTGCCGAACACGGCCAGCAGTTTTTTGTCCGCATTGATCATGCGCTTGTTGGTCTTGTCTTGCAGGTCATGCGACTTGATGTAAACCCACAGCTGCTTGACGATTTCGGTGCGTGGCAAAGGCGCTTTGCCGACCACAGCCGACAACTCGGGGCTCAGGGTCAGTGCTTTCATGAAGGCGGCGTTGGGCGTGCGCTTTTTGGTGGCTGGCGCTTCTGGCGCGGCTGGAGCTGCAGCAACTTCTTTCTCGGCTACTTTTTTAGTGGCAGCTTTGGGGGCAGCGACTGGCGCAGCTGGGGCTACCGCGACAGCGATTTCCTGGGCCGGAGCCGCTTTTTTTGCCGGTGCTTTTTTGGCAGTTGCCATGATTGATTCCTTCTTGACGGTTGACAAATCACCACGGGAGCCGCAATGCGGATTCCCGTGGGGGTAAGCGGATGCTAATGGAGAAAATCCTGTTTTCCATAGGCAAAACACTTTATTTCCGTGCTTGGACTGCAGATTTCTCTCTGAAAAGCAAAAAAACACGCTTTGCGCGCTCCGGCAGGCACGCGCAGCGCCTGCGCACAGGGAAAATAGCCAGCCTTATCTTCTTGAAAGTGACTTAAAAATGACCCAAGCCGCGCCTTCTTTTGCCACCTGCGACCTGTGCGACGCCCACAAAAATGACAGCTCGGGCCAGTTCCGGGTGCTGTCGCCCGTCTTCAAAGACTTTGGCGCAATTCAAAAATTCAGCGGCCCGGTGACCACGGTCAAATGTTTTGAAGACAACACCTTTGTCAAGGCGGCGGTCGATTCGCCCGGCTTGGGCCGCGTGCTGGTGGTCGATGGCGGTGCCTCCCTGCGCCGCGCCTTGCTGGGCGGCAATCTGGGCGCTGCGGCGGCCAAAAATGGCTGGGCGGGCGTGGTGATTGATGGCTGCGTGCGTGATCTGGCCGAGCTGGCCCAGTGCAACACCGGCATTCGCGCCCTGGCCGCCATGCCGCTGCCGACCGAAAAGCGTCAGGAAGGCCAGCGCGATGTGGCCGTGCAGATTCAGGGCGTGTGGGTGCGTCCGGGCGACTGGCTGTATGCCGATGAAGACGGCATCGTTGTGATGCCTGCGCCCGCTGCGGCTTGAGCGCAGATCAGCGCTTCAACTGCTCAAGCCCTTGTAGAGCATGTAGCCTGCCAGTGAAAACAGAATGCAGGCAAACACCCGCTTGAGGCGAGCCACCGGAAGGCGGTGCGCGGTGCGCGCCCCCAGCGGTGCCGTCAGCACGCTGCAGGTGGCAATCACGCCCAGCGCGGGCAGCCAGATGTAGCCGAAGGAGCCAGCGGGCAGCCCCGCCACGCCCTGGCCGCTGAGCACATAACCCAGCGCATTGGCCACGGCAATCGGAAAGCCCAGCGCGGATGAAGTGGCCACGGCGTTGTGAATCGCAATGTTGCACCAGGTCATAAAAGGCACGCTGATAAAACCGCCGCCAGCGCCCACCAAACCGGAAATAAAACCGATGAAGCCGCCTGCAGCCAGTTGCCCGGCGGTGCCCGGCATTTGGCGCGTTGGCTGGGGCTTTTTGTCCAGAAACATCTGCGTCGCCGAAAAGCCCACAAACAGGCCGAAAAATATCGCCAGATAAGCGCCCTTGAGCAGCGCAAACACGCCCAGGCTGCCGATCATGCTGCCGATGACGATGCCGGGTGCCAGCCGCTGCACGATGTCCCAGCGCACGGCACCGCGCCGGTGGTGTGCCCGCACACTCGACAGCGACGTGAAAATGATGGTCGCCATCGAGGTGGCAATGGCCATCTTCACCGCCAGATCGGGCGAAACACTGCGGTTGGACAAAATCAGCGTGATGAAGGGCACCATCACCATGCCTCCGCCCACGCCCAGCAGTCCAGCCAGAAAACCGGCCCCGAGGCCCAGCAGGGCCAGTTCAACGATCAGCAGGGGTTCAAGAAGCATGGGAAATGTGATGAAGGCCGGGCGCTGCGAGGGCGGCAGGCGGGACAAGAAGAGAGAAGAGGTGTCTGCGAATACCACCAGACCGTCATCCTGAACCGGGGTTCAGGTGGGCGAGGGCAGTGAGGCTTCGGGTTCGTCTAACGCGAGACGATCACACCAGCCGGACAATGTACCAAGCCCGAGCTCGTAGAGCATTGGTTCAAGGAAATATAAAGCCCGGTGCGTACCGCAGACCGCGCCATTGTAGGCGCTTCCTGAATTCAGCGCGGTGGGCTGTGCTTGCCCAACGCGGCGTCAAGCCGCTGCAGCAAAGATTCGAGCCGGAGATTCGGCGTTGCCGTTTCCCCGGGCACTGGCGGGGGCGCTGGCTCCTGTTCCGGCTCCACGGCGATGACTTTGGGGTACTGGGGTTCGAGCAGCTCAAATGTCAGGTTCAGGGCGGCCAGAACGGCAATGCGGTCTCTGGCCTTGATTTTGCCGAGATCGCGGATATGGCACATTGCTGCATCGACGCGGGTCACGGCGTCGCGCAGGCGCAACTCGCTGTCCTGCGGGCAGGTCAACAGGTAGCTTTGCCCCATGATTTGTACTTCGAGCTGGTTCATGGCACCGTCTCCACGGAGAGGGCTGTTTCGACGCTCTCGGGAAGGCGCTCAATCAGCGCATTGACGCGCACACGGACGGTGTCCAGGCGGGACTTGAGCGAGTCGCGCTCTTGCGTCAGGCTGCTGATTTGTTCGAGCGCCAGCGCATGGGATTGTTGCAGGGCTTCATAACGCACGAGAAGCAGTTCGACGCGTTCGGTAAGTTGGCCGATTTGATCGGATTGGTATTGGTTCGGCATGGCGGCTTCGATTGTAGGGTTTACCGCATTTTGCCGCGTAGAATCTCGCCCTGTTGGTGCTCGCGGTGTGGTTCACACGCTGCAGTTCAACGGGAAGCAGGGGGGCGTCGAAGCATCAAGACGCCTAACCTGCGCTGCCCCCGCAACGGTAAACGGACGAATGCCGCGCCTTGAATTTCAAAGGACAAGGCCCGCATTCAGCTTTCATCCTCAGCCACTGAGCGTTTGAATACGCGCTTGGGAAGGCGATTGAACAGCAGTTCCGTCAGCCCGGATACCGGCCAACATGGGGAACGCGCCCGTCCTTTTTACAGGACTTGCGCGCTTGTAACGCTCATGCACTGGCGGGGAAGCTGGTGAGAGCAGTTTGTTGATGGTTTGATTCATGAATACCTGTATTTCCAACCTGCGCCTGGCGCTTGTGCCCCTGGCTTTGGCCGCTGCATTTCCGTCTTTGGCGCAAACGCAGGCTGCGCCGCAGCTCAAAGAGACCGTCGTCACGGCCACGCGCAGCGCCCAGCCCCTGAGCGATGTGGTTGCCGATGTGAGCATCATTGACCGTGAGCAGATCGAGCGCAGCGGCGCCGTGGCGGTGGCCGATGTGCTCAAGCGCATTCCCGGCATTGAAATTGCCCGCAATGGCGGCCCCGGCACTCCCACCAGCGTGTACCTGCGGGGCGCCGAATCGCGCTTCACGGCGGTCTATATCGACGGCGTGCGGGTCGATTCGCAGGCCACCGGCGGCGCTTCTTGGGAGACCATTCCGCTGGCGCTGATTGACCGCATTGAAGTGCTGCGCGGCCCGGCCGCCGCCGTCTATGGCTCGGATGCGCTGGGCGGGGTGATCCAGCTCTTTACCCAACGCGGTGAGAGCGGTTTTGCGCCGTTCGTCGAAATGGGCCTGAGCACGCACAACACCCGCAAGGTCAATGCCGGTTTCAGCGGCGCCAGTGGCAGCGTTGACTATGCGCTGGGCGTCGCGCGCGAGACCAGCGATGGTTTTGACTCGCAGCCCCAGCGCCTGAGCGGCGCGGCCACGGCCCAAAACAACCCCGATCAGGACGGCTACCGCAGCAGCGCCATCAACGCCCGTCTGGGCCTGAAAATCAACGCCTCTCACCGTCTGGACGCCACGCTGCTGGCCAGCGAGATGAAGTCCCAGTACGACGCCTATGGCTACATGCCCGCCAGTCCGGTCGATGATCTGAGCCAGCACAAGCTGCACACGGCGGGTTTGAGCTGGCAGGCGCAGTGGACCGATGTCTACAGCACCCGGCTGAGCGTGACGCAGTCGCAAGAGCGTTACGAAACCACGCCGTCGGCCTACCTGACCACCACCCGGCTGCACGGCTACACGCTGCAAAACGAACTGCGTCTGGGCCAACATCTGCTGACCGCTGCGCTGGAGCGCAAGGAAGACCATCTGGAAAACGCGCCGATTGACCAAGGCCGCTCGCAAAACGCGCTGGCGCTGGGCTACGGATTTACCGACAAGCGCCACACCGTTCAGCTCAACCTGCGCCACGACAAGGACAGCGAATTTGGCGGCAAGACCACCGGCAGCGCCGCCTATGCCTACGCGTTCACGCCCGAATGGCGCGCCACTGCTTCTGCGGGAACGGCTTTTCGTGCGCCGACGCTGTACCAGCGTTTCAGCGACTACGGCGTGGCGACGCTGGTGCCAGAAACCAGCCGCAATGTCGAGCTGGGCCTGCGCTGGTCGCAAGGCGCCAGCAGCGCCGGTCTGGTGGCTTACCGCAACAAGGTGGATAACTTGATTGGTTACAAGGATGGTTCTGGCTCATGTTTGAACGGTGGTCCGCCGGTGCCCGTGGCTTGGCGTGGCTGCTACGCCAACACGGCGCACGCCCGCTATTCCGGTGTCACGCTGTCGGCGGCCCATGCGCTGGGCGGCGTCAACCTGACGGCATCGCTGGACTTGCAAAACCCGCGTGACCTCGACACCGGCAGGCAGCTGGTCCGCCGCGCCAAACGCCACGCCACGCTGGCCGCCGACACCCGCTTAGGCGGCTGGAAGCTGGGCGCCGAGGCGCAGTTTTCTGGCCAGCGTTTTGACGATCCAGCGAACACAACAGTGCTGGCTGGCTACAGCCTGTTCAACCTGAGTGCCAGCACGCCAATTGCCAAAGACTGGACGCTGCTGGCCCGGCTGGACAACGTTGCTGACAAGCAGTACGAGCTGGCCCGCACCTACGCGACGACCGGGCGCACGCTGTATGTCGGCGTGAAGTGGGCACCGAAATAAGCATGGCCCGCTGTCCGGTTTTGCTCATCGCCGCCCCAGCCTCCGGCCAGGGAAAAACCACCGTTGCCTGCGCCTTAGCGCGGCTGCACGCGCGCCAGGGGCGCAAGGTGTACGTCTTCAAGTGCGGGCCGGATTTTCTCGACCCCTACTGGCTGACGCTGGCCAGCGGCGCGCCCGTGCATCAGCTCGATCTGTGGATGACCGGCGAGGCCGACTGTCGCCAGCGCCTGCACGACGCGGCGCTTGACGCCGATTTCATCATCGTCGAAGGCGTGATGGGACTGTTTGACGGCGAACCCAGCGCCGCCGATCTGGCGCAGCGGTTCAACCTGCCGGTGCTGGCGGTGATTGACGCCGGTTCTATGGCGGGCACGTTCGGCGCGCTGGCCTGGGGCTTGCGGCATTACCGCGATGGCTTGCGCTTTGCCGGTGTGCTGGCCAACCGCGTGGCCTCGCCCGGCCATGCGGCGATGTTGCAGGACAGCCTGCGCGAGCCGGCGCAATGGCTGGGCGCGATGATGCGCAGCGCCGCCGTCACGCTGCCAGAGCGCCATCTCGGCCTCGTCATGAATCACGAACTGGGCGACGCCCTGCAGCGCCTGGACGCCGCCGCTGACGCGCTGGCCACCACGCCGCTGGGCCAGATGAGCGCCGCCGACCTGCAAGCCTGGGCCGTCACCTTCGAGCCCGACGCCGCTGCGGCGAAAAACTTCCCGTCCGATGCGCTGCGCGGCCAGACGATTGCCGTGGCCCGCGATGCGGCTTTCTGCTTTCTCTACGCCGCCAATATCGACTGCCTGCAAGCAATGGGCGCGGAACTGGTGTATTTCTCGCCGCTGGCCGACAGCGAACTGCCCGCCTGCGACGCGCTGTGGCTGCCCGGCGGCTACCCCGAGCTGCACGCCGACGCCCTGAGCGCCAACTACGCGCTGAAAGCCAGCCTCGCCCGCCATGTGCAGGCGGGCAAGCCGGTCTGGGCCGAATGCGGCGGCATGATGGCCTTGTTTGACCAGCTTGTCACCGTCTCCGGCGCGATTCATGCGATGTGGGGCGTGCTGCCTGGCCGCGTCACGATGCAGCAGCGGCTGGCCGCCCTCGGGCCGCAGCAGCTCGACGTGGCGGGCGGCGTGCTGCGCGGCCACACGTTTCATTATTCGACCTGCGCGACGGCGCTGTCCGTGGCCAGCCGGACGCAAGCCGCACCGGGCCGCACGCTGCGCGGCGAGGGCGAGGCGCTGTACCAGTCGGGCAGCGTCCGGGCCAGCTATTTCCACGCCTGGTTTGCCTCCTGCCCGATGGCGGTGGCGCGGCTGTTTTTGAAAGACTCAAATGACTGACAAGTCCAGCGACTGGCGCACTCTGGCCGCCAGCCCCGACACCTCGGCCTACGGCCCGCAGCGCATCGTCTGCCTGACCGAAGAACCGACCGAATGGCTGTATCTGCTGGGCGAAGAGCGGCGCATTGTCGGCATTTCCGGCTACACCGTGCGCCCGCCGCGTGCGCGTGATGAAAAGCCCAAAGTCAGCGCCTACCTCAGCGCCAAGATCGACAAGATCGTCGAGCTGCGCCCCGACTGTGTGATTGGCTTTTCCGACTTGCAGGCCGACATTGCGGCGCAGCTGATTCGTCATGGTATTCCGGTCACCATTTTCAACCAGCGCAGCGTGGCGGAGATTTTTTCCATGCTGTACCAGCTCGCCGCGATGGTCGGGCAGGTTGAGCGAGGTCTGGCGCTGATCCAGTCCATGCAGCAGCGGCTGCTGGCGATTGAGCAGGCGGCCAAAACGCTGCCACGCCGCCCGCGTGTGTTTTTTGAAGAGTGGCACGACCCGCACATCAGCGCCATCGCCTGGGTGTCCGAGCTGGTCGGCATTGCGGGCGGCGACGATTGTTTTCCCGAACTGGCCAAAGAGCCGCTGGGCAAAGGCCGCATCATTGCTGATGGCGGCGAGATCGTGCGGCGCAACCCGGACATCATTTTTGGCTCCTGGTGCGGCAAGAAATTCCGCCCCGAGCTGGTCGCCGCCCGGCCCGGCGGGGAAGGCGTGGCGGCGGTGAAAAACCAGCAATTGTTTGAAATCAAGTCGTCCGAAATCCTGCAACCCGGCCCGGCGGCGTTGACCGACGGCGTCGAAAAACTGCACCGCTTCATCATGGCGTGGGGCCAGACGGCTGCGGCGCTGGATCAGTCCGGCGACGTGGAGCGCAAGGCATGACGGGTTTCTCCATCGCCCGCAGCGAGCTGATTCTGGGCGGCCAGAAAAGCGGTAAATCGCGCCGCGCCGAATTGCTGGCGCGCCACTGGCTGGCCCAGTCGCCCGCGCATGACGCGGTCTTGATCGCCACCGCCCAGCCCTGGGACGAGGAAATGCGCCAGCGCATCACGCGCCATCAAGAAGACCGCGCCGCCCGCGTTCCGGGCCTGCGCACGCTGGAGGAACCGCTGCAACTGGCGCAGGCGTTGAGGCAAGCCAGCCAGCCGCAAACGCTGGTCGTCGTCGATTGCCTGACGCTGTGGCTGACCAATTGGCTGATGCCTGCAGAGCCGCCTGCGCCGTCAGCGCCAGATTCAGAATCTGTCGCCGCGCCGCAAGACGCCCCGGTACAGGCCGCGCAAGTCCGCGCCGCTCAAGCCCACGGCCAAGAAGCCGCGCCCGCCCAAGCCGCGCAGGCGCAAATTGCGCTGCTGTTGCGCGCCATTGAACAAGCGCCCGGCCCGGTGATTTTTGTCGGCAACGAGATTGGCCTGGGCGTGATTCCGCTGGGGCGCGAGACGCGGGCTTTTGTCGATGCGCTGGGGTTGCTGAACCAGCAGGTGGCGCAGGCTTGCCAGCGCGTCACGCTGATGGCTGCCGGGCTGCCGTTGACGCTGAAAGGTCAGCCGTGAAGTTTTTTAGGTGCGAACCATTTTTGGGAATACGAAAGAGAGCGGGATTTGCGCTGAAGCTTTTTCAGCCGGTTGATGCTTTTCGCAGGAAAGTTGTGGCTGTCGCGCTGTTCGGTCTGGCTGCGCTGGCCCCGGCCCACGCGCTGCAATTGACTGATGAGCGCGGCGTAACCGTCATGCTGGCGCAGACGCCGCAGCGCATTGTCAGCCTGCTGCCGTCGCTGACCGAAAGCGTTTGCGCGCTGGACCAGTGCCAGCGCCTGGTCGGCGTGGACCGCTATTCCAACTACCCGGCCAGCGTGCGCGCGCTGCCGGTGCTGGGCGGCGGACTCGATCCGAACATCGAAGCCATCGTCGCGCTCAAGCCTGATGTGGTGCTGCTGGCCACGTCCTCGCGGGCCAGCCAGCGGCTGGAGTCGCTGGGGCTGAAAGTCGTCGCGCTGGAGCCGAAAAACCATACCGACGTGCGCCGCGTTCTGAAGAAACTGGGCCAAATGCTGGCTGTTCCCGACGACACCGGCGCGGACCGGGTCTGGCGCTTTATTGATGCGGGCGTGGTGGCGGCGGCCCAGTCGCTGCCACCGAAGGCGAAAAACCTGCGCGTGTATTTTGAAGTGAACCGGGGGCCGTATGCGGCGGGCGAAGCGTCTTTCATCGGCGAAACCTTGAGTCGGCTGGGCGTGAAAAACGTGGTGCCCGCCGCGCTCGGGCCATTTCCCCGGCTGAACCCAGAGTTTGTCGTGCGCGCCAACCCGGACATCATCATGGTGGGCAGCGGCAGCATGCAGGGCATGCTTGATTATCCCGGCTGGTCGGCGATCAAGGCGGTGCGTGACAAGCACATTTGCGTGTTTCCCGCTGACGCATCCGACGTGCTGGTGCGCCCCGGCCCGCGCATGGCTGAGGCGGCCCGCATCATGGCCCAGTGCATTGCGGATCAGACTCGATGAGTCTGGCCAAACGGCCCCACAGCGCCCAGCACCGCAAAGCCCTGTGGCTGGGTGGCGGTCTGCTGCTGGCGTCGGCGGCGCTGCTGCTGCTGGGCGCCAGCGTCGGCAGCACCGGGCTGGACAGTGTTTTGAACCTACGCGGCGACCCGCAGGCGCTACAGATCGTCGCTGAAATCCGCCTGCCGCGCACGCTGGGCGCGTGGCTGGCTGGCGCGCTGCTGGGGCTGGCGGGCGCGCTGGCGCAGGGCTTGTTTCGCAACCCGCTAGCCGATCCGTATTTGCTCGGTAGCGCCTCGGGTGCGTCGCTGGGCGTGGCGCTGGCGATGGCGCTGCTGGGCGTGTCGCCGTTGGCCACGCACTGGCTGGCGCGGCTCGGGCTGACGGGGGCGGCTTTTGTTGGCGCCGTGCTGGCGGTGCTGCTGACGCTGCTGCTGGCCAAGGGCGTGCAAAACACGCTGCGCCTGCTGCTGGCGGGCGTGATTGTCGGCGTGGTGCTGGGCGCGCTCACCTCGCTGGTGCTGCTGCTGACGCCCGAGATCATGCAGGCGATGCAGTCTTTCATGCTGGGCAGCACCGGCTTTGTCGGCTGGAGTGCCTGCGCCATCATGGCCGCCGTGCTGGTGGCCAGCTTGAGCGCCGCCTGGATGCTCAGCCACGCGCTCGACGGCCTAGCGCTGGGCGAGGCTACCGCGCACAGTCTGGGCCTGCCGCTGGCGCAGATGCGCGCCGCGCTGGTGGCGGTGCTGGCCCTTAGCACCGGCACGGCGGTGGCGCAGACCGGCTTGATTGCTTTTGTCGGGCTGGCCGCGCCGCACTTGGTACGCTCGGTGCTCAAGACCACGCATGGCCGCTTGAGCGTGCTGGCGGCGCTGATGGGCGCGGTGCTGCTCACCGCTGCTGACATTCTGGCGCGCGGACTGGTCGCGCCGCAGGAGCTGCCTGTTGGCGTGCTGACGGCGGTGCTGGGCGGCAGCTATTTGCTCTGGCTGATGCACCGCAGCGCCGGGCGCGGGAGTGCTTTGTGATTGCTTTCGAGGCGATTTCCCCGCAGTTTGCGCTGTCACCCGGCGCAGTTCGCAAGGAGCGGGCTGTGACAGCTTCCCCGACGATGCCTCCCATCGCCCTAGGCGCCCGCGTCGTCAGCGCGAACTTGGGGGGTGAAAAGGTGCTGCACGGCATTTCGCTGGCCTTGCCGCTAGGGCGCTGGACGAGCATTGTTGGCCCCAACGGCGCGGGCAAATCGACGCTGCTAAAAGTGCTGGCCGGGTTGCTGCCGCATGGCGGCGAGGTGAACCTGCTGGGCCGCCCGCTGGCCGACTGGCGCGGGCGCGAACGGGCGCAGCAACTGTCCTGGCTCGGCCAAAACGAAAGCACAGCCGACGACCTGACCGTCTATGACGTGGCCATGCTGGGCCGCCTGCCGCACCAAGCCTGGCTGGCACCCGCCAGTGCCGCCGACCACGCCGCCGTCGAACGCGCCCTGCGCGCCACGCAAGCCTGGGATTGGCGCGAGCGCCCACTCGGTCACCTGTCGGGCGGCGAGCGCCAGCGCGTGCTGCTGGCGCGCGCGCTGGCCGTCGAGGCGCAGGTGCTGTTGATGGACGAGCCGCTGGCCAACCTTGATCCGCCGCACCAGACCGATTGGCTCTTGACTGTGCGCGATCTGGTCGCTGCCGGAAAAACCGTCATCAGCGTGCTGCATGAAATCTCGCTGGCGCTGCACGCTGATGTGCTGGTGGTGATGCGCGAAGGCCGTGTCACGCACCAAGGCGCTTGCAGCGACCCGGCCACGCACCGCGCGCTGGAGGCGGTGTTTGACCAGCGCATCGCCATTCATCCACTGGCAGGCCAGTGGGTGGCACTGCCAAAAATCTAGCCGCCAAGCGCGCTGTGGAGCGGCGCCGGGACGGCTTTCAAGACGCTGCGCTTCAGGGGCTGAAAAAGTTTTTCAGCTTGTCGGTCCAGCCCTCTTCGCTGGGCAGGTGCTTGGCACCGCCTTTTTTCAGCGATTCGTCCAGTTCCTTGAGCAGTTTGCGCTGGTGCTCGGTCAGCTTGACCGGGATTTCCACCGTGACGTGGCAGTACAAATCGCCTGGATAGCTGGAGCGCACGCCCTTGATGCCCTTGCCGCGCAGACGAAACTGCTTGCCCGCCTGCGTGCCTTCGGGAATGTCGATGGCCGCTTTGCCCGCCAGCGTCGGCACATCGATTTCGCCGCCCAGCGCTGCCGTGGTGAAGCTGATCGGCACGGCGCAATGCAGGTCGTCGCCTTCGCGCTCAAAAATTTCGTGCTTTTTGATGCGGATTTCGATGTACAGGTCGCCGGGCGGCCCGCCATTGGTGCCGGGCTCGCCGTTGCCGGTCGAGCGGATGCGCATGCCATCGTCGATGCCGGACGGGATTTTGACTTCCAGCGTCTTGTTGGTTTTGGTCTTGCCCACGCCGTGGCAGGCCACGCACGGCGACGGAATCAGCTTGCCCGTGCCCCGGCACTGCGGGCAGGTTTGCTGCACGCTGAAGAAACCCTGGCGCATTTGCACCACGCCGTGGCCGTGACAGGTGGTGCAGGTGACCGCTTTGGTGCCGGGCTTGGCGCCGCTGCCCTGGCAGGTGCTGCAGTCGTCCCAGCTCGGAATGCGGATTTGTGCATCCTTGCCGCTGGCCGCTTCTTCCAGCGTGATTTCCATCGCGTAGCTTAGGTCTCCGCCCCGGTAAACCTGGCGTCCGCCATGCTGCTGGCCGCCGCGCTGGCCGCTGAACACATCGCCAAAAATATCGCCAAAGGCCTCGGCAAAGCCGCCAAAGCCTTCTGCGCCAGGGCCGCCGCCTCGGTTCGGATCGACGCCTGCGTGGCCATACTGGTCGTAGGCGGCGCGCTTTTGGCCGTCGGAAAGCATCTCGTAAGCCTCTTTGGCTTCCTTGAATTTTTCTTCGGACACCTTGGAGCTGTCACCCTGGTTGCGGTCCGGGTG
>Ga0302212_1000654_pt1 | contig 13686 bp, 7 predicted proteins | sample II_Fen_N1_1_FD_200235 | JGI IMG/M metagenome (GOLD analysis project Ga0302212, IMG submission 200235) | Peat permafrost microbial communities from Stordalen Mire near Abisko, Sweden - II_Fen_N1_2 | ecosystem: Environmental > Terrestrial > Soil > Wetlands > Permafrost | place: Sweden: Abisko...
GATGAAGAATCGGGACTTATCAAAAGTCTGATTGCAGACTTGAGAGCGAAAGTGGGCGCAGAGTTAATGTTGTTGGGTCTTGTGGACTGGGTTAATGAGTTGGAACGAAGAAATGATGCGTTTGTAGCATTACAAGCTTCACGTAACTCTGAAGAAGCCAACCGCTCAGAACTTCGTATGAAGAAGGTACGCCTGGAGGTGGATCCTGCCTACCGTAAAATAGTAGAGCGTATCAATGCACTTATAATAGTGAATGGCGAAGCTCCTTATGCGGAATTTGTAAAAGAAGTAAATGCTCGTATCGGTCGTGCGCAGGATGTAATTGCTCAACGCAAAGGATATTCCGGCAAAGCCGGTGATGCCGAAGCTCCTAAAGCATAAGCCCTGAAAACTATCATCCCCTCCTGCTGCTTATGGGGTAAGCGGCGGGAGGGGATGATTTTAAATAAACATACTTCGTCAATATTTTATTATGATATCTAGGATTATGTCTCACCAAAGGAAAAAGAAAAAAGTACCACCTAAAAAATCAGACGATCTAAAAATAACAAAGAGCGTTTTTGATCACTATTCAACGGTTGTCCGAAAAGTACTTCAAATATTGGAGCTTGACCCGGCATTGTTTGATCAGTTTACCAAGAAGCAAAAAATGGTAATGATGCAACTCCAATTGACAACTCCAAAGGTTGTTGCACGAAGTGGGCACGATGTTCCCAAACGCTACCTGAGAATGATGCAGCGAGCAATGTATGATTTCTCGAAAAGAACTTACGTTGGTAACTCCTCCATTGGTTTGTTGTATTACGATTATCTTTCCATTGGATTAGCGTTTAATTCATTTTTTAATCGGAGAGTAAATGCGGATTGCCAACTAAACCAAACGAGTGCTTTTGATCTGATTGCAGATCGGTTGAAAGAGAAGGAAAATGAATTAAATGATTTGATGAATACGTATGGTAATTATGTCAGGTATGCCACATTGTATCTCTCAAAATTAAATTTTAGGGTGTATGGTTTTGCCTGGGAATATCATAACTCAACTAATCCCAGACTCCTGGAGCAACATTTGTTGATAACATCGGCCGAACCTGAACGCATTTACTTTACCTACAAGCAAAAGAACCGACCGGCTTACAGGCTCTTATTGGGGAGTTATTTGTCCGAAAAACCGATATTGATTTCCGTGCCTAATAATGACATTTTCAAGGACAGTAATAATACACGCCCTCTGAAAATATATATTCAAAGTCATGCGTTAAAACGCTTACAAGAAAGACTTGATACCCGATCATCTTTTTCTAGATATAGCGCATTGACACAATCGATTCTTAGTTGCGAGATGGTGAATGCCCAACATGGTCAGATCCTTTTTGCATGTCGCGATTTGAGCCAGAATTTGCTGGGCTATCTTCCTTTTACCGTCGAGGGTGATCATTTGTATGTGCTTAGTTTTTTACCACTTGTTAGTCCTAAAGTACCCGAAGGAAAGCTTTTATGTGAAACTTTGAATGTTAGTAAAGATGATCTGATATTTCTTGGTATGGATAAGTTGAGCTTTTACAAGGATACTGATTTTGATAGCATCCCCACCCTAAGAAATGCACTTATAGAAGCTGGAATGTGGCATTTGACAGAAATAGGGATTGATGAAGAATTTCAAGATGGGCATTTAATAAAACAGACAGGGATAGTTGCTAAGTATTTTTCTACACTTGTTGCAGTCGATTAAGAGTTTGGCATGAGTTTTTATTTTTTTCTATTCACCAAATAAATTCCGGCCAGTACCACCAGCGCTCCACCAATTTCGTGAACGGTGAGCACCTCTCCCAGAATATAAACCGAAAAAATAGCGGTAAATACCGTCTGGCTCAGTAAACTTACCGAAGCCACTGTTGGGCGGATATGTCCCAGTGCCTGATTGATGGCCAGCCAACCCAGCAGTTGCGGCACGATTCCCAGTGTGCCCAGTGTTAGCCAGGTTTTGGGGCTAAAGCCCCACAGCGGGGTAGAAGTGAAGAGGCAAATAAGACCCAAAACCAGTGTGCTGGCTACCGTAGAAATGGCGGTAAAGGAGAATGTATCCAGGTTGACTCTGCCTTTGCGGACGGTGAGTAAATAGGCTCCGTAAAACATGCTGGCTATGATAGCCAGTATGCTGCCAGCATTCAGATTGGCTTCCAGTATCTGATTCAGGCCTATAATGATGGTTACGCCCACAAGAGATATGGCAGTGCCCACCCAAAAAATGCGTGTGGGTTTTTCTTTCATAAAAAGCAGAGCGCCTATGCCTACCCACACTGGTGCCAGATTGGCCAACAGGGTAGAAATCGTAGCTTTGGAAAGCATGATGGAGGTATTCCAGAGTGCAATGTCACAGGCAAAAAGTATCCCGCAGATGATGGCAATTTTCACACCTTTCCGGTCGGTAATGGGCTTTTTGAAATAAAGCCACACGGGGATAATGCCTACGGTGCCGAAAAACATGCGGTAGAATGCCGAGCCGAATCCGCTTATGTCTGCCAGCTTTACTAAAATAGCCGACCACGAGATACAGAACACGCCAAACAATAACAACAGGTAATGAATAATGCCCCCTACATCCTTCGAAGGGGGACTAACCCCTAACCCCTGAAGGGGAACTGAGTTAGTTTCGTCTGGTATATTGTTTTTAATATTCTTCATTTCAAATGGGTTTAATAAATCAACACTATTCTTTTTCCCCTTTAGGGGTTAGGGGTTAGTTTTAGGGGGCTATTGCTCTCACCATTCTGTCGTTTCCAGAAATATCTTTCCGTAATTCCACGTTGCCGAATCCCATAGCGGTAAGTAAGTCCACAGTAGCTTTGCCAAACTGTCGGTTTATTTCAAAATAGAGTTTCCCCTTTGGCTTCAAATGCTGTTGAGCAAAAATGGCAATGCAGCGGTAGAAAAGTAGTGGGTCATTGTCGGGCACAAACAACGCCAGATGAGGTTCGTGTTCCAATACGTTCGGCAATATTGAGCTTTTTTCCTGCTCGGTGACGTAGGGCGGATTACAGACAATGATATCCCATTGTTGTTCCGTTTCAGGGGCATTCAATATATCTATCCGACTGAAAGTAACATTCAACTTATTACGTTCTGCATTGCTTCGGGCAGTATTCAGTGCCTGCTCGGAGATATCGAAAGCATGAACCGAAGCGTTCGGAAATTCGTGTTTCAGGCTGATGGCAATGCAACCGCTTCCGGTACCAATGTCGAGGATATTCAAATCAGCACAGCGATTATTTTCGGAGCGAATCCATTCCACCAGTTCTTCAGTTTCGGGGCGGGGAATAAGTACCGACTCGTTCACGTTAAATGTCAGTCCGAAAAACTCCGTTTCGCCCAAAATATATTGAATGGGAACATTTTTTTTTAATTTTTCGATAAAAGTTTCAATCACATGATGTTGTTCATCAGAAAAAAGTGTATTTTTGTTAACGATTATTTCTGTGCGTGAAAAGCCTGCGAGTTTTTCGATAATCAAATAACTGAAACTTTTAATTTCAGTTTCGGGATAAAGCCCTTTGAGCTCAGACTGAATGTGATTGATGGCTGTTTGCATAGTGCAAAGATACAAAAAGCCCTCTAACCTCCGAAAAGGAGAATTCAATAATTTGTTTTTTATGGAAGACTTAAATATACATACTACATTATCCAGTTCTTTCTCTTCGGGGTCTCAGGATCTCTATATGCATCGTTGTCTGCAACTGGCCGAGCTGGGTGTGGGATACGTTGCGCCCAATCCCATGGTGGGGGCTGTGTTGGTGTGCAACGATAAAATTATCGGAGAAGGATATCACCATCGCTACGGCGATGCGCATGCCGAACCGAACGCTCTCAATTCAGTAAAAGAGGTTGAATTGCTCGGTCAATCGACGTTGTACGTAAGTCTGGAGCCTTGCTCGCACTATGGCAAGACTCCGCCTTGTGCCGATTTAATTGTGTTGAGTGGAATTCCGCGCGTGGTTATTGGCACACTCGATCCCAACCCTAAAGTGGCAGGCAAAGGTGTAGAGAAGTTACGTAATGCGGGAGTAGAAGTAATTGTAGGTGTATTGGAAACTGAGTGTAGGGAACTGAATAAGCGTTTTTTTATTTTTCAGGAGCACAAGCGCCCGTATGTCTTGCTTAAATGGGCGCAAACCCGCGATGGATTTATGGACAGAGTACGCACTGATGTGTCTGAGCCTCCGTTGCAAATATCGAACAATATTACCCGGCAGCTGACGCATAAAATGCGCTCCGAGAATCAATCAATTCTGGTAGGGGCTAACACGGTGCTACTGGATAATCCATCGCTTACGGTCCGAAACTGGTCGGGGAAATCGCCTGTACGCATTGCTATAGATCGGCAACGACGCATACCCGATAACTTTAACTTGATGGATGGAAGTTTACAAACTATTATCTTTACCGAGAAAGATGCCGAAAACAGACCCCGGATTGAATTTGTGAAGCTAAATTTTGATGTAAATTCTGTAGAGACAATACTGAATGAGTTGTATAAGAGAAGTATTCATTCGGTTTTGGTGGAAGGTGGCCCCACCATTCTGAATAGTTTTATCGATGTCGGATTGTGGGACGAAGCGAATATTGAAATAGCTCCCATGCTTATAAACGAAGGGGTTGCTGCTCCAGTTTTGCAACTTCAGCCTGTCGCATATCAAAATATAGAAGGGCACGATTGGTTATTTTATAAGAAATAAAACATCACTTTTACAACAATATATGACTCACTTATTGACAGTTATTATCGTAGTGCTTTATCTGTACACTATCATTGGTACTATTACAGTATTGTTATTGGAAAATCGTGACCCTGCCAAGTCCTTATCCTGGATGTTTATATTACTTTTTCTGCCGGTTGTAGGTATGTTTTTTTACTTGTTGCTGGGTCAGGATTATCGAAAATCAAAAATTATTTCGCAAAAAAGTATTCGGCGGGTTACTGACAGACCTGTTGCTTCTTTCGATATCACGAAGCTTGACAGAACTTTGCTGGATGAAAATCATCTGAACATAATAAAGCTACTGTATAGGAACAATGAAGCCGCCGGTTATGCTTTTAATAAAATAGATGTGTTTTCGGATGGTGAAAGCACTTTTGCGTCTATTTTTGAAGCTATCCGAAATGCAAAAGATCACGTTCACATAGAGTTTTTTATTTTTGATGATGACAAAATTTCAAATCAGTTGCGCGAACTGCTGATACAGAAATCCAACGAGGGAGTTCGTGTCAGGATGATTTATGACTACTGGGGAAGCTTTAAATTATCTAAAAAGTACTTGAAATCGTTGCGTCAGGCAGGGATTTATGTACGTCCGTTTTTACCTTTCCGTTGGCAAATATCGCGTATAAATAAGATTAATTATCGGAATCACAGAAAAATAATCGTTGTGGATGGTGAGATCGGTTTTACGGGAGGTCTGAACATTGCCGACAGGTATATTTACGGAAATAAGCTTGGAAACTGGCGCGATACATTTATCAGATTGGAAGGGGCAGCTGTGCACGGACTCCAGTTGTTGTTTATGGTCGATTGGTATTTTGTGGATCAGAAATTGGTAGAAGGCTCTCATTATTTTCCGGAACCGAAAGAATTTGATGCGAATTTGGTTCAGATTGTAAATAGTGGACCTGATTCCGATTGGTCGGCTATTCTTCAGGGAATTGCATCGGCTTTTTCGTCGGCCACTAAGTACATTTACATACACTCTCCCTATTTTATGCCAACCGATATAATAGCTACCTGTATTCAGATTGCTGCTTTGACAGGGATAGATGTGCGTCTGATGATTCCTGTTAAATCTGATTCCGGATTTTCGGATGCGAGTACCAGTAGTTATTTAGGAAACGCACTTGAAGCCGGGGTCAAGGTTTATCGCTATAAAAATGGATTTTTGCACAGCAAGGCCATGGTGATAGACGATTTTATCTCCATTGTGGGCTCCACAAATATGGATGAGCGGAGTTTTGCTCAGAATTTTGAAGCGAATGCATTTATTTATGATCCGGTAACAGCAATTAAATTGAGAGATCTGTTTCTGAAAGATATTGAGAACTGTGAAGAGCTTACGCTCGATGCATGGACAAATCGGCGGAGACGCCAAAAACTGAAAGAATCATTTGCACGGCTTTTTAGTCCGTTGATGTAAGTTCGTTTTTTTTATTGTTCTGTTCCCGGAGATAAAAACGAAACGAATGCTTTCGGAAAAAGATTTTTTTAGTTACTTTTGCACCTCCAAAAAATGAGCGGGATGTAGCTCAGCCCGGTTTAGAGTACTCGTCTGGGGGGCGAGTGGTCGCAAGTTCGAATCTTGTCATCCCGACTATTTATTCAAGGACTTATAGAGAAATCTATAGGTCTTTTTTTTGTACTCCTCAATTATTTGTAGTATTTTATATTACAATGTTTTTGTATTTAATTTTACTTTCTTCATTATCTTTACCGTCGAAATATAACAATTTTACCGTTGTGATGTTACTCTGTTCCGCAGCAGATAGAGTGAATGTGTAGTGAATTCAGACTTCTGAATACTAGAAATAGTGAGAATATATCACTCCGAAATATTTTATCGTACGATCTATTGTAAAGATAAATTACCATTCCCATAATTGTATGCAGTACAGATTATTGTTTCATTTATTTGCTCTGATTAATAGTGAATATCAAAGCAATATTATATTCGACTCTGAAAAACAAATGGAAACTGAAAAGAGTTGTTGAGTCCCAAATAAACAACTTCGCCACAAAAGAATATCATTTTTTTATAGAACAACATTGACGATATTGACGTTTCAGATGTTGTAGTATATTAAACGACAAATATAGAACTACCTAAAACCTAATTTTAAACATTATGACTTTGAGGATGGTCAAGTTAAAAATATTTATTTTGTTGGTGATATTTGCGATGTTTGGCAATGTCAATGCTCTGGCTGAACGACTTTTGGCTGACCCGCTTACGCAGACTATTACTTTTGGTTCGCTAGCGCCAAAGACATATGGTGATGCAGCATTTGATTTAACCGCAACTGCTACTTCCGCACTTGATGTTACTTATGCCAGTAGCAACACTTCGGTAGCTACTATCTCGGGTAGTACGGTAACTATAGTAGGTGCTGGATCAACTACTATCACAGCCAGTCAGTCAGGTGATGTAAATTATGTCGCAGCCACTCCTGTAATACAGTCGCTGACTGTAAATCCTATACCGTTGACAATTTCCGGAGTCACAGTATCGGATAAGGTTTATGATGGAACCACTACAGCCACATTGTCTGGCGGCAGTTTGACAGGAATTATCAACTCAGATGATGTAACTCTGGTACTGGGTACCGGCACTTTTGATACAAAAGATGTTGGACCAAGTAAAGTCGTAACAGCCATCGGTTTTTCTTTATCAGGAGTAAAATCAGGAAATTATATTTTGTCGGGTCAACCTACCGGATTATCAGCAAGTATTACAATAGCGCCGCAGTCAATCACTTTCAATTCATTGCTAACCAAGACATATGGTGATACCCCATTTGCATTAACAGCTACAGCAAGTTCTACTCTTCCGGTTACTTATGCCAGTAGCAATGAAACGGTAGCTACCATCTCGGGTAGTGCAGTTACTATTGTAGGCGTAGGCTCAACTACCATCACAGCCAGTCAGTCAGGTAATTCAAATTATTCGGCAGCACCAACTGTAGATCAAACGCTAACCGTGTCAAAGGCCACGCCTTTAATTTCGAATTTTGGCAATCTCTCTAAAAACTATGGAGATGCAAGTTTTGCGTTATCAGCCAGTTCAACCAGTACCGGAACATTTACCTACACCAGCAGCAATTTATCGGTAGCTACCATCTCGGGCAATACAGTTACGATTTTAGGGTCTGGAAGTACAACCCTGACAGCAACCCAGAGTTCGGATAATAATTATTTGGGAGGATCAGCAACAGCAACTTTGACAGTTGGAGCAGTTAGTCAGACTATTACTTTTGGTTCGCTAGCGCCAAAGACATATGGTGATGTTGCATTCCCCTTAACCGCTAGTGCCAGTTCATCTCTTCCTGTTGCTTATATCAGCAGTAACACTGCTGTAGCTACCATCTTAGGTAGTACGGTAACGATTGTCGGTGCAGGGTCAACTACCATCACAGCCAGTCAGTCAGGAAATTCCAATTATTCTGCAGCAGCAACTGTTGATCAGACGCTAACCGTGTCCAAGGCCACGCCTTTAATTTCGAATTTTGGCAATCTCTCTAAAAGCTATGGTGACCCGACTTTTACTTTATCCGCAACTTCAAACAGTACCGGAACATTTACCTACACCAGCAGTAATTTATCAGTAGCTACCATCTCGGGCAATACAGTTACGATTTTAGGGTCTGGAAGTACAACCCTGACAGCAACCCAGAGTTTGGATAATAATTATGTTGGAGGATCAGCAACAGCAACTTTGAATGTAGGAACTATTGGTCAAACAATCACTTTTGGATCTTTACCCGTAAAGACCTATGGCGATGCTCCTTTTTTATTAACGGCTACTGCCAGTTCAACTCTTCCGGTTACTTATACCAGCAGCAACACTGCGGTAGCTACTATTTCAGGTAGTACGGTAACAATAATTGGTGCAGGTTCAACTACCATCACAGCCAGTCAGGCAGGTAATTCCAATTATTCTGCAGCAGCAGTTGTTCAACAAACACTAACTGTTTCAAAAACATCTACTACGATTTTGAACTTTGGTAATATCTCCAAAAACTATGGAGATGCTAGTTTTGCGTTATCAGCAATTTCAACCAGTACCGGGACTTTCATTTTCAGTAGCAGCAATTTATCGGTAGCCACCATCTCGGGCAATACGGTTACGATTGTAGGAGCAGGAACTACAACACTGACTGCAACACAGAATGCAGACAACAATTATCTTGGTGCAACTGCTAGTGCTACATTGAGCGTTGGAACTTCGGGGCAGTCAATTACTTTTGGTTCACTGGCGTCAAAAGCTTATGGCGATGCTTCTTTTGCATTAACAGCCAGTGCCAGTTCTACTCTTCCGGTTAGTTATGTCAGTAGCAACACCTCGGTAGCCACTATATCTGGTAGTGCGGTAACTATAGTAGGAGCTGGAAGCGCCGAAATTACGGCTAGTCAGATTGGGAATACAAACTATGGAGCGGCTACCCCGGTGAAGGAAACGCTGACTGTAAACAGAAAGCCGTTGACTATAACCGGAGTCAGTGCACTGAACAAGGTTTATGATGGAACAGTTGCAGCAACTTTATCCACCGGAAGTTTGTCAGGGATTATAAATTCAGACAATGTAACACTTAGTGCAGGTACAGCAATTTTCGATACGAAAGATGTAGGAACCGGTAAAACTGTTGCCGCTACAGGTTTTTTATTGACAGGATCAAAGGTGGGTAATTATATTTTATCGGCTCAACCCATCGGACTGACAGCTAATATAACTATTGCTCCCCAGACTATTGTTTTCGGTTCATTCCCGAATAAAACTTTTGGCGATGCCCCATTTGCTTTAACTGCTTCTGCGGGTTCAGGACTTCCGGTAACTTATAGTAGCAGCAATACATCGGTGGCCACTATTTCGGGAAATGTAGTAACCATAGTAGGAGCTGGAACTGCCGAAATTACTGCCAGTCAGACTGGAAATACAAATTATGGAACTGCAACGCCTGTTAAACAGCTACTTACAGTAAATAAACACAGTCAGACAATTACATTCGGTGCTTTACCGAATATTACTTACGGTTCTCCCCCTTTTACAGTTACAGCTACTGGTGGTGATTCGGGTAATCCTGTTGTATTTAGTAGTTCCAACACCAGTGTGGCCAGCTGCACCGGCACTAATGGCGCTACTATAGTATTGGTCGGTGCCGGGAGTTGCATTATATACGCCGATCAGGCAGGTAATTCTAATTATAATGTAGCTCCACAGGTAGGCAGAGTTTTAAACGGGTTGAATGCAGAGCAGAGCATTACTTTTGCACCGCTAGCAGGCAAAACTTATGGAGATTTACCCTTTGAGTTGTCTGCCGTTGCCAGTTCCGGACTACCTATTACGTACAGTAGTAGCAATACGTCTGTAGCCACTATTTCGGGCACTACGCTAACCATAGTAGGAGCAGGAAGTACAGAAATTACAGCCAGTCAATATGGTGATGTGAATTATGGTGCCGCCGTTGATGTGAAGCAAACTTTAAGTATAAGCAAAAAGGGGGTGACTATAATAGGAGTAGTTGCCGTAGACAAAGTTTATGATGGTAATACCTCCACAACTTTGAACAACGCCGCTTTAAACGGTATTGTTGGCACTGACAATGTAAATGTCACAGGTGGAGTAGGAGTGTTTGATACTAAAGATACAGGAACACAAAAACCGGTTTCTGTAACTGGATTTGAACTTACCGGCACGAATGTAGATAATTATTTCCTAGCAGGTCAGCCTACAGGACTGACTGCCAATATCACTGCTAAATCGCTAACCATAACAGGTGTATCCGTGCTGGACAAACTGTACGATGGTGGAACTATAGGAACACTGACCGGTGCGAATCTGGTCGGGATCATTGTTCAGGAGCGTGTTGCTCTTGCCGGAGGAATAGCTGTGTTTTCGGATAAAAATGTGGGTTCAGTTAAGGAGTTGACCATTAGCGGATATACGTTGGTTGGAGCCGATGTGGGTAATTATGTGCTAGTGAATCAACCTGTAGGTTTGACGGCGAATATATTACCGCGACCCATAACGATAATGGCTACCGCAAAAACCAAGGTTTACGGAGATGCCGATCCGGTGTTGAATGCTCAGATTACTGCGGGAGTTATTCAGGCAACAGATGTTGTTAGTGGCTCGATGAGCAGAGTAGCGGGTGAACCTGCCGGCGTTTACGCTATAAATAAAGGATCTTATACTTACGGAAGTAATTATACAGAGACTTTTGTCAGTGCTAACTTAACAATAGCTAAACGCGCTTTGACCATTACTGCCGATCCTAAAACCAAAACTTATGGTGACATAGATTCGCCTTTAACCGCGCAGATTACGTCCGGGCTAATCATTACAGGTGATGTTGCAAATGGTTTGCTGAACAGGACAGTAGGCGAGACACCTGGAACATATACTATAAATAAAGGAACCTACAGCTATGGAAGTAATTATGAAGAAATTTTTGTGAGCGATAACTTCACAATTATCAAACGTTCGCAAACAATCTCATTCGATGCATTACCTTCCAAAACATATCTTGATCCGGACTTTAACCTTACGGCCACAGCCAGTTCGGGACTTCCAGTGGTATATGCAAGCAGTAATACGGCAGTGGCCAAAATATTCGGCAATACTGTTAAAGTCGTTGGAGCAGGAAGTACGTTGATTACTGCCAGTCAGAGTGGAGATGCAAATTTCAGTGCTGCTTCTGATGTTGTTCAGACTCTTACTGTTGCTAATATTGCTCCCGTCACGTTGACCGACCCTATTAATAATACTGCAGAGCCAATAACAGCATGCGAAAGTACTAACCTTGAATTTGGATATTCAGGATTGACAGGGAGTCCGACTCAATATAAAATTACATTCTCGGCAGCTGCTATTGCAGCCGGAATCAAGAATATAGATTATACCAATATGCCTTTAAATTCGCAGAACGGTTCGCTTTCCTTCGCAATTCCGATTGGCACTCCCGGTGGAAGCTATACCGGCACATTAAAGTTTAGGAATGTGTATGGAGTTGAAAGTTCGGGATATGATTTCCAGTTTATTGTGAATGTAAGTGCCAGTAATATAGTTAAAAAGTTCGATGATGTTGTGGTGTGCGACAACAGTGCTAACCGTTTTACGGCCTATCAGTGGTACAAAAATGGAGTGGCAATTCCGGGCGCAACAAAACAGTTTTATTCAGAATCGGGTGGTTTAGTCGGAGTGTACTCTGTAGAAGTAACTACGCTCGATGGTCAAAAACTCAAAACATGTGAGAAAGTTTTCAATTCACCTCAGCTACAGCAAGTGAAAGCATACCCCAATCCACTTAAAATGAATCAAAATCTAAACGTCAAAATAGAAGGATTGGATGATACCGAACTTAAGAATGCGAAGCTAACGATAGTTGATATTGGAGGTAATCAGGTTTACCGGTCGGAAAAAGTTGAATCGCTTAATTTGTTGAGCCTGATATTACCGTCAGAGGGAGTCTATATTGGACATATTGTAACTGATACCGGTACAAGCCTGGAATTTAAAGTCATTGTAACCAAATGACAATGAACATATCATCTGCATTAGCCGGAAAGAACAACAATTAACCGATAACTGTAGTTAAAAATATCGTAGATAAAAAGATGAAAAAACAAATCCTTATAGGAATCAGCCTGCTTGTTTTCGGATGTATACAGGCACAGGATACGGACAACTATTTCCACTTTAATATAGGGGGTGGCGAGCAGTATCTTAATCCTACCTTTGCCGGTGGCACAGCCAAGGCTCAACCGGGTTTTACGGTTAATGCGGCTTACAGCCATTTTTTTACTTCACAATGGGGCGTGCAGGTTGGAGTGGGAGCACAATCTTACAGCACTTTATCTACATTGAACTACCTTTCAGTCACCCCCGATGTTGTGGATGCGGTAGGGGACATTTATGAGTTTCGGGTAAACTTTAAAAACTGGCAGGAAAAGCAACAAGCCTTGTTGGTGAGTGTTCCGGTCGAATTGCAATACAGATATTTTTGGAGCGACAGATTCTCGGTGTTGACTGGTGTTGGAGCTAGTGTGTCCATGCCCGTGCAGGCCAACTACAAAACCGTTGGAGGAGAAATGGTTTCAACCGGATACTATAGCAAATGGAATGTGGAACTGAGTGATTTGCCCCAACATGGTTTTAGCACGTACACCAATAGTTTTACCGGTAGTTTTTCATTGAAACCGCTTTATATGGCCACTGCCAATCTGGGAGGAATGTTTAATTTCTCTGATAAGCTGGATTTATATGTGGGTGGATACATTCATTACGGATTAAATAATTCTATAAAATCTTCCACTAAATCGGTATATGAGCCCACTGCTGTTTATAACGGATTTTTCAGTTCAGACAGGGTGACCAAGCTTGCTCCCATTGCTTTCGGTGTCAAATTGGGAATTTATTGGCGATTGGGCAAAAAGCACCTAAATACTTCACCCGAAATTGAGATTATGCCTGTAATGCCTCCCGAAATACCTTCACGCTAAAAGCTGATTGCTTTTCAGCATAAGACTCATAGATTGGATTATTTACCAGTTAATCTCAGGCAAACCGTTTTTATTCAAATACTGATTGGTGAGAGAAAAATGACTGTTGCCAATAAATCCACGATAAGCAGACAGGGGAGAAGGGTGTACTGATTTTAATGTAAATTATTAAACACTTTGTCATTTGCAAATGCTGATCGCGTCGAACTTGCAGGCTTGCATACATTTTGTACAACCGGTACATTTGTCGGCATCATACATAAGTACTTGTTCATATACTAGAGTGTCGGCAACGTATAAAAATGATTTGTCAATTACTTTATTGGGACATACCTCAATGCATTTCCAGCAGGCTGTACAGGCAAAGGCATTCAATTGGACGAATGCTGTATGTGTATTATCGTTTTGTGTAAATGTAGATTTCATTTTT
>Ga0302212_1000663_pt1 | contig 13602 bp, 12 predicted proteins | sample II_Fen_N1_1_FD_200235 | JGI IMG/M metagenome (GOLD analysis project Ga0302212, IMG submission 200235) | Peat permafrost microbial communities from Stordalen Mire near Abisko, Sweden - II_Fen_N1_2 | ecosystem: Environmental > Terrestrial > Soil > Wetlands > Permafrost | place: Sweden: Abisko...
TTATTTATGCGATGCCATTATCGATCAGGTAGGTATTTTCCCAAAAGCGATTGAAATCAATGATTTATTTGCAGCAAAACCGGACTTGAAAAATAGTGCTGCTTTGTGGCTCGATTTTGAACAGGAGCAAAACGAAGGCGAGTTTTTCAGCTATGGAATTGGAGCACGTACCTACGGTAGCATCTGGCCCGACCGCCGTGTGGAGCCGGAAATGTGGCAAATGAAAAAGTCGGCTCAACCCATTTCTGTAAAGTGGAGCAATCCCGAAAAAATGGAAATTGAAGTGCAGAACCGAAACTTTTTTACCAATACGAATGCCTTTGAAGCACGTTGGAATCTGGAGGAAAACGGAATATCAATAGCTTCCGGAAAATTGGAAGTGGATGTCGAAGCAGAAGCAAAAAAAATCTACGTTCTTCCTATCGCAAAGCCTCAGCTAAAAGCCGGTGCAACCTATTTGGTAACAGTTAGTTTTCATTCGAAAGAAGCTGCACAATGGGCGCCGAAGGGTTTTGAACTGTATTGGGATCAATTGGAAATGCCATGGATTGTTCCTGCCGATAAAAAATTGGTGCAGCATCCAACTAGTCCTTTAAAAGTGACAGATAATGAGCAACAGTTGATTGTATCCGGAGTAAATTTTGATTATGCCTTTAATAAAGCCGATGGACAAATGTACTCCATGAAATACATGGGTACAGAATTGCTGAAACAGGGAGCGCAACTCAATGTTTGGCGTGCCCCTCTGGCAAACGAACAGGACGACTGGACTGCTGGTTCAGGCAGAACCGAGGGCTACGGAAGGATGGTTGCTAATTCATGGTATGCCATTGGTTTGGATAAGATGAAGTCAAAACTTGAATCATTTCGGGTTAAAAATAAGACAGAAAATGTAATTGTCAGTATTCGTACTATTGATCTTTTTGGAAATGCTGGAAATGCTGGTTTCGAAAATGAGATGATTTATACGATTTCGCCCGACGGTGAAATTAGTTTACAGCACACGATTAATCCGAATGGAAAAATGCCGATGTCGTTGCCACGCATCGGAACAAAATGGGTTTTCAATGACCAAATGCAAAATGTAGAATGGTTTGGACGTGGGCCGCAGGAGAATTATCCCGACCGCAAAACCGGCTATCGGATTGGTCGCTACAAAACTACGGTGGATGAAATGTTTATGCCTTATTTGATTCCTCAGGATTGTGGATTGCGTACTGACAACAAGTGGGTAACACTATCAAACAAAGATGGCATTGGCATAGAATTTTCGGCAGATAAATCGTTTAATTTCAATTGCTACAACTACACAACCGAGAATTTATCGAAAGCAAAGTACACCTATCAGTTGGTAAAATCGGATGGTGTAACATTTAATTTTGACTACAAAACTAACGGGGTAGGATGCACGGCAATAGGGGTGCTTGATAAATATCAAATCCTTCCTCAATACATACAGTTCACAAGTTCGATAAAACCATTTAAAATCAATAAGTAAGCCTGATAATTTTTAAAATAATAAGAGCTATATAACGCTTAACTATATGACATTGGGCTTTAGGGGTTCAAAAAATAATACGACAGATACAATTATTGATTTTGAGGTGTAGTTTAATATATTTTCGAATTCCTATAAAAAATGGGGCAAAATTAATTTTCCAGATTTGGCATTGATAGGTGGAGCGGGAAGAAAATATAAGAAACCCCTCCGCTACGCTCGTCCCCTTTGAAAAAAAGGGGACATTTGAGAAGTACGTGGGTTTGAGCAATGGAAGAAGATTTGAGCAGTTTGAGTTGCTGCTAAACAGAATTAAATGTAAGAAACCTGAAACTATGTAATTGTCCCCTTTTTAAGGGGACGAGCGAAGCGGAGGGGTTTCTTATATTTCAAACCAAATAACCCGTGACAAAACAAGCAGAAAGTATTGCAGATTAAGTATGGGGCGAGGTGGAGCGGGAAAGAAAGAAAAATAGAAGAAACTTTATAAAATCTACTTTATGAATTTGGCTAATTTAATAAAAACTTGTATTTTTGGAACGAAATATTTTAAAGCTGTATAAACTGAATCACCAGGAATTCAACAAACAATTAAATAATAAACTAAATGAAAAAAAAATTTGTAAAAATGTTTATGATTGCCGTGCTTGCCTTGGCAATAAGTAATGCACAAGCTCAGGGACTTAGAGGATTAATCAACAAAGCTAAAAGCGCAGTTACTGGTGATGCTAAAAAAGGTGGTAAAGCGGATGCAAACTCGCCCCATGCCACTGCCAAACCGCTTGTAGCAGATGCGAAAAATGCAGTTTCAGAAATCAGATCATTAACCGGTTTGACAAAAGCGAACTTCGACAAGAAAGTCAAGAGTCTGGGATATGCTGAAGCCACTGATGACACCGGTTTATTTGGTGGAGGAGTGGTTTATAAATCAAAAGCTAAAGGAGCTTACATTACCGTGAAGATGGGCACCCGGGGCGGCGAATCGCTCACTATCGAAGCTACTAAATACATTTATAGCAAAAGCCCTGATTTCGCAGCATTGAAAGCTAGCTTTTTGAATTTTGGCACGCAATGTACTGATCTGAAAGCCGAATTCACCAATGCGAATGTCGAAGAAAGAGGTAAATTACTAAGTGGTGTAGGAGCAAATAATATTGCAAAACGTACAGCGAAATTTTTACCTGCTTTGGATAATATGATCAGTGCAAAAAAAGAATTTTTTGCAAAAGATGATTACTCAGAAAAAGATTACGATTACAGAATTATTTACTATTATATCAAAGTAACCGGAGCAGCCATGGTTCAAATGACGGTAGTGGATAAAACGATAGATAGTTTGGAAGGATAAAACTGAATCTATAAGCACGAATGCTACTGAACAACCCTTTTGGATAAAACCGAAAGGGTTGTTTTCGTTTCGGCTTACCGTTCGGAATATAAAGGCACTGAGAACTTAGTGTTGATTTAAAAGATGAACGACTGGATTAGTAAAACATCAGTTATCAATAGCATTTAGCAGAAAAATAATTTATTCAAATCGCACGGAGTAAAAAAGGTTTTGTAATTTTGAGTCTGAAAAAATCATTTATTTGATCAGGCCATGAAAGGATATATGTATATATTACTTTGTGCTAACAATCAATATTACACCGGTAGCACAAATGATATGGAAAGAAGGCTGGCTCAACATCAAATGGGTGAAGGTGCAAACTTCACCAAGAAGCATTTGCCTGTAAAGTTGGTTTACTTTGAAGAGTTTCAACTTGTGAGCGATGCCTTTTATCGGGAAAAGCAGGTACAAAGATGGAGCAGAGCAAAAAAGGAAGCGTTGATAAACGGAGATAAAAATAAGTTGCATGAATTGGCGGAGTGCAAAAACGAGTCTTCGTTTCGACTACGCTCAACGAACGGCTCAAAGAACGATGGACAGTAAGTGCAGACAAATGCCCTTCGACTGAGCTCACGCCGAAGTCTCAGGGCACGGGTAACTCGATGGCTCAGGGAGCTCTGTCGAAAGGAAGTCGAAGCACGGATACTGAGCGTAGCCGAAGTATCTTTATTCGTGCTTTTTTTGTACTTTTGCATACCAAACAAAAAAAAGAGGAAAATTACGAATGAACAATATCCGCAATTTCTGCATCATAGCTCACATCGACCACGGAAAGAGTACGTTGGCCGACCGATTGTTGGAATACACCAATACGGTTGCCGGAAAAGAAATGCAAGCTCAGGTGCTTGACAACATGGATCTGGAACGCGAACGGGGCATAACCATCAAGAGCCACGCTATCCAGATGAATTATAAACTCAACGGCGAAGAGTATATCTTTAATTTGATTGATACTCCGGGGCACGTTGACTTTTCGTACGAAGTATCACGCTCCATCGCTGCTTGCGAAGGCGCATTACTCATTGTGGATGCTACGCAGGGCATTCAGGCTCAAACTATTTCAAACTTGTACATGGCCATTGAGCATGATTTGGAGATTATCCCCATCATGAACAAAATGGACATGGATAATGCTATGCCCGAAGAAGTGGAAGATCAGATTGTGGAGCTATTGGGCTGTAAACCCGAAGAAATTCTCCGCGCCAGTGGCAAAACCGGTATGGGTGTGATGGATATTCTGGAAGCTATTGTCACCCGCGTTCCGGCACCAAAAGGTGATCCCGAAGCACCGTTACAATGTTTGATTTTCGACTCGGTATTCAATTCGTTCCGAGGCATTATCGCTTACTTCAAAATCGTAAACGGAACGATCAACAAAGGTGACCTGGTAAAATTTGTCAATACCGAAAAAGAATATTACGCCGAAGAAATTGGTATCCTGAAGTTAGACATGTCGCCCACCAAAACGCTGAGTGCAGGAAATGTAGGCTACATTATTTCCGGTATTAAAACTTCGAAAGAAGTAAAAGTGGGCGATACGATTACCCATGTAAAACGTCCTTGTCCAAAATCGATTGAAGGATTTCAGGAAGTAAAACCGATGGTTTTTGCGGGAGTTTATCCCATCGAGACAGAAGATTTTGAAGATTTGCGCACTTCCATCGAGAAACTGCAACTAAACGATGCTTCCCTTACTTTTGAAGCTGAATCGTCGGTGGCACTGGGTTTTGGTTTCCGTTGCGGATTTCTGGGGATGTTGCACATGGAAATCATTCAGGAACGACTCGACCGCGAGTTCGACATGAACGTGATTACCACCGTACCGAACGTTTCGTATAAAGTATATACTAATAAAGGTGATTTGATAGAGGTACATAATCCATCGGGATTGCCGGACATTATGTCCATCGACCGCATCGAAGAGCCTTATATCCGTGCTTCTATTATTACCCGCACCGATTATATCGGACAAATCATGACGCTTTGTCTGGGTAAACGCGGTGAGTTGGTAAAACAAAATTATATCTCGGGCAACCGCATGGAGCTGCTTTATGATTTGCCGCTCGGCGAAATTGTATTCGACTTCTACGACCGATTGAAAAGTATCTCCAAAGGATATGCTTCGTTCGACTATCACATGAACGGTTTCCGTCCGTCCAAACTTATTCGTCTGGATATTCTGCTCAATGGCGAACCGGTGGATGCGCTTTCGTGCCTCATTCACGTGGACAACGCCGTACCCCTGGGCAAACGCATGTGCGAAAAGCTAAAAGAGCTGATACCGCGCCAACAATTCGACATCGCCGTGCAGGCAGCTATCGGAGCTAAGATCATTTCGCGCGAAACCATCAAAGCGGTTCGAAAGGATGTAACCGCCAAATGTTATGGTGGTGACATTAGTCGTAAGCGCAAACTGTTGGAGAAACAGAAAAAGGGGAAAAAACGCATGAAGCAAATCGGCAATGTGGAAGTTCCACAAAAAGCTTTCCTAGAAGTACTGAAACTGGATTAAAATTAGAAATAATCCTTATTTCGTATTGTAAAAAAGCTCCTTGAGCTATAAAATCCGCCATCTTCTCATTATTGAGTTTGTCTATAAAATCATGGTGTAAATATCTTAAAATAAATACTTTCTAATTTTCTATTTTTTTAATCATAAATTTCTTTGATAAGAAAATTTTTTCTGTAAATTTGCGACTGTTTTTTTTGGAAAAATAAAATTTAATCAATTATCAAAAACACTATAAAATTATGTCAGAGTTAGTTGGACATATTTCACAAATCATTGGACCGGTTGTGGATGTTTTCTTCGATTTGAAAGGAAAAGAAGAAGTGAAGTTACCTCCCATTCACGATGCATTAATCATCGACCGAGGAAACGGCAAAGAACTGATTGTTGAAATTCAACAGCACATTGGTGAAAACACCGTTCGCACGGTAGCTATGGATTCTACCGATGGACTTCGTCGTGGGTTGAAAGCCATTTCGCGTGGAAGCGCCATTTCAATGCCCGTTGGGGAACAGGTAAAGGGTCGTTTGATGAACGTAATCGGTGATTCGATTGACGGCATGAAATTACTTGATAAAAAAGGTGCCTACCCTATTCACCGCGAGCCTCCAAAATTTGAAGATCTGACAACCAGCCAGGAAATTCTGACAACCGGTATCAAGGTAATTGACTTGCTCGAACCCTATGTAAAAGGAGGTAAAATTGGTCTTTTCGGTGGTGCCGGTGTAGGTAAAACTGTAATGATCATGGAGCTTATCAACAATATTGCCAAAGGTCATAATGGATTCTCGGTGTTTGCAGGTGTAGGTGAACGTACCCGTGAAGGAAATGACTTGCTTCACGAAATGATTGAATCGGGCGTAATTCGTTACGGCGAAGAATTCAAAAAAAGCATGGAAGAAGGCAACTGGGACTTATCCAAAATTGATTATTCAGAAGTAGAAAAATCGCAAGCAACCCTGGTGTTCGGACAAATGAACGAACCTCCCGGAGCACGTTCTTCGGTAGCTTTATCCGGTTTGACCATTGCAGAGTCATTCCGCGACGGTGATGGCACAGGCGGTGGTCGCGATATTCTTTTCTTTATCGATAATATCTTCCGTTTCACACAGGCAGGTTCCGAAGTTTCGGCTTTGTTGGGTCGTATGCCTTCGGCTGTGGGTTATCAACCAACGCTGGCTACGGAAATGGGACAAATGCAGGAACGTATTACTTCTACCAAAAATGGTTCAATCACTTCGGTTCAGGCGGTTTATGTGCCTGCTGATGACTTGACCGACCCTGCTCCTGCTACAACATTCTCTCACTTGGATGCAACAACCGTATTGAGCCGTAAGATTTCTGAACTTGGTATTTTCCCGGCAGTTGATCCACTTGAATCGACGTCACGTATTCTCGATCCACTAGTAGTGGGTGAAGACCATTACAACACGGCTCAGCGCGTGAAACAAATTTTGCAACGCAACAAAGAGCTACAAGATATTATCTCGATTTTGGGTATGGAAGAACTTTCGGAGGAAGACCGCTTGGTGGTAACCCGTGCCCGTAAGGTGCAACGTTTCCTTTCGCAACCTATGTACATGGCTGCTCAGTTTACTGGACTCCCAGGTGTAATGGTGCCAATCGAAGAAACCATTCGCGGATTCAAAATGATTTTGGACGGAGCATTGGATTATCTTCCTGAAATGGCATTCCTAAGCGTTGGAACCATTGACGATGCCATTGCTAAAGGACAAAAGCTGATCGATCAATCGAAGAAATAGACCCCTAAATCCCCTAAAGGGGACTTAATAAACATGAAATTAGAAATAATAACACCCGAGCAAATCTATTTTTCAGGCGAAGTGACTTCGGTAACCTTGCCCGGAACCAGCGGACTTTTCACGGTGTGGGAAAATCATGCTCCACTTATTTCTTCCCTGAAAGAAGGGAAAATAAGTTATGTGGCTGATAAATCGGAAACAGTGCTGAATGTAGATGGTGGTTTTGCTGAAATCAGCAACAATGTGGTGACGGTTTGCCTCGAATTGGTGAATAGCTGATTAAATGGAAAAGCTTAAAATCAAACTCAACGTAATACTGACCGTTGTCATACTGATTGCCGGTTATGGAGTTGGTTGGTTGTTGAAATCGTTTCTGCCGCAGAATTATTTTACCTGGTATCCCACCATTCCGGGAGTGTTTTATATCATGGGATTGTTTTTTGTGAACGCAATCACGCGCGACTTCAAAGGCGATCAACGGAAAAGGGTAAACCTGTACATGATTATAAGAACGGTAAAAATCTTTGCTTCGTTACTTTTCTTTGGGGTTTACTACCTCTTTGTAAAAGTACAAATGCGCGATTTTAGTTTGGTTTTTATTGGATTTTATTTATTGTATCTGGGGATTGAAACTTATTTTTTCTATCTGACGGAAGATTATATAAAAAATAAACTTACAAATGAATAGCTTACGCAAAATATTAAGCCTGATAGTGATATCGCTCTTTTTATCAACGACATTGGTCTTTGGTAACGAAGAACATGCAGCAGGCAAACCCGAAAAGATTGATGTAAAGGAATTGATTCTGGAGCACTTGGCCGATTCATACACCTGGCACATAACCAAAATCGGGGAAACGGATATTGCTATTCCACTTCCGATAATCGTTTACAGTCAAACCACCGGCTGGCACGTGTTTATGTCCTCGGCATTTCACGAAACCGGCGAACGCGAGGGTCTTACGATTGCTGCCGAAGGAAAGTACAAAGGAAAAATTGTAGAGAAAGATGCGCAGGGAAACGAGGTAAAACCGTTTGATATTTCGATCACCAAAGTTGCATTTTCGTTGTTGCTCAACAGTGCTTTGCTGATTTTCATTATTCTAATGGTAGCTCGTTCCTACAAAAAGGATTCGTTGGAGTCGAAAAAAGGATTCGTTGGATTTATGGAGATGTTTATTATGAACATCAACGACGATGTCATAAAACCGTGTATTGGAAAAGATTACCGCAAGTTTTCGCCCTATTTGCTCACAGTTTTCTTCTTTATATTTTTCAACAATTTAGTGGGTATCATTCCTATTTTTCCGGGAGGAGCCAACGTAACAGGAAATATCGCTATTACGTTTACACTGGCAGTTTGTACATTTCTGATTGTAAATATATTTGGAACAAAAGAATATTGGCGCGAAATCTTTTGGCCGGATGTACCGGTATGGCTTAAAGTTCCGGTTCCATTGATGCCGGCCATTGAGTTAGTAGGTGTGTTTACCAAACCGTTCGCGTTGATGATTCGTCTTTTTGCCAACATGTTGGCAGGTCACTCGGTAGTATTGGGACTAACCTGTTTAGTATTCGTAACAGTAAGCTTAGGCCCGGCCATGAATACGAGTATGACGATTGTTTCGGTACTGTTTACCGTTTTTATCAACCTGGTGGAAGTGTTGGTTGCGTATATTCAGGCGTATGTATTTGTGCTGTTGTCGGCGGTTTTCATTGGACTGGCAAGGGTTGAACCACATCACGCTCACAAAGAAGTAAAAGAATAGATAAAAAAATAATTATAAACATCGGTCTTACAGCTTTCACGGGCTCATGAGGCCACTAATAATCTTAAAATTATGTTACTTTCAATCTTATTACAAGCTGCCGCAGGTGCAGGTTTAGCTAAATTAGGTGCAGGACTTGGAGCAGGTCTGGCAGTTATTGGTGCAGGTCTTGGTATTGGACGAATTGGTGGTTCGGCTATGGACGGAATCGCCCGTCAACCTGAAGCAGGTGGAGATATCCGTTTATCAATGATTATTGCAGCAGCTCTTGTTGAAGGTGCCGCCCTGTTTGCAATCGTTGTTTGCGGATTTATCCTTTAATATAAGACAAAAGTCAACGACCGGACAACGGTCGTTGCATTACATTGATTGGCAATAATTATTGTCAGTTATGAAGTATGAATTTTTTAATTGTGAATTACTATGTCGTTATTATTGCCTGATTCCGGTCTGTTATTCTGGATGTTTCTATCATTCGGAATAGTTGCATTTATCCTTGCCAAATATGGTTTCCCCGTTATTATCAAAATGGTGGAAGACCGTAAAGCATATATCGATGAGTCACTTCTAAGTGCGAAGAAAGCGTATGACGATTTGGCAAAAGTGAAAGACGAAAGCCTTCAGATAATTGATGAAGCCCGCAAAGAGCACATCAAGATTCTGAATGAAGCATCACAATCCAAAGAACAGCTTATCAGAGATGCTAAAGAAAAAGCATCGATAGAAGCTACGAAAATCATCGAAGATGCCCGCAAGCAAATTTTGATTGAAAAGGATGATGCCATTCGCGACATTCGCCGTCAGGTAGCCGAATTATCGGTGGATATTGCCGAAAAAGTACTTCGCGGACAGTTGGAAAAGAAAACCGAACAGATGGATATGATCAACCGTTTGCTCGACGAAATCAATGTTTCTAAATCGTAAATCACGAATGAATACAGGACTCATACCGGTTCGTTATGCCAAAGCGTTGTTGGATTTTGCCAATGTGAGCAAAGAGCAGGATCGTGTCTATACCGAAGCAAAAGCGATAGCTCAAAGTTATTTCCAATTCAACGAATTGCGCACAGTGCTCGACAATCCGGTTTTGGCAAACACCGAAAAACGAAAAATCATCATATTGGCTGCCGGAAACAATGTAAGCAAACCGCTTGAACGCTTTTTGGATATGATTCTGGAAAACAACCGCGAAAAGCATTTGCACGAAATTGCATTGAAATACATTGACTTATATCGTAAGCAAAAAAACATCCATTACGGGAAACTAACTACAGCTACCGAAGTAACACCAGTGATCGAATCAAAGTTAATGACTTTGATTGAAAACACTACCGGTGGCACTGTTGAAATGGAAAAAGTGATTGATCCCGAAATTTTAGGCGGTTTTATGTTCGAAATTGACTTCGTGCGCTGGGATGCCAGCATTTCCGGTCAACTCAGAAGAATCCGTCAGGAATACGTAGAGAAAAACAAAAAAACAGTTTAATAGATTCATAATGCAAAATACATAATTAAAATTGCCTTCTTATCAGTCAATTATGAATTATGAATTATGAATTATAAATTATTAATTAAAATATCATGTCTGATAATATTAAGGTGAGCGAAGTATCCGAAATACTTCGGATGCAACTCGAAGGAATTGATACAAGCGTTCAATTTGACGAAGTAGGAACCGTGCTACAGGTTAGTGATGGTGTAGTTCGTATTTATGGTTTGCGCAATGCCGAAGCCAATGAATTGCTGGAGTTTGAGAACGGTATCAAAGCCATCGTAATGAACCTCGAGGAAGATAACGTTGGAGCAGTGTTGCTCGGTCCGACCAGCCAGATTAAGGAAGGTTATACCGTGAAACGTACTAAACGTGTTGCTTCTATCAACGTGGGTGAAGGAATGCTTGGACGCGTTATCAATCCGCTGGGCGAACCAATCGATGGAAAAGGGAAAATCAGCGGCGAGTTGATTGAAATGCCACTCGAACGGAAAGCTCCCGGTGTTATTTTCAGACAACACGTGAACCAACCGCTTCAGACCGGTTTGAAAGCAGTGGATGCCATGATTCCAATCGGTCGCGGACAACGTGAGTTGATTATTGGTGACCGCCAAACCGGAAAAACCAGTGTGGCTATTGACACTATTATTAATCAACGTTCCAATTTTGAAGCCGGAGACCCAGTTTACTGTATCTATGTGGCTATCGGTCAGAAAGGTTCAACCGTGGCAACCATCTACAACACATTGCTCGAAAAAGGAGCTATGGACTATACCGTAATTGTTTCGGCTACAGCTTCCGACCCTGCTGCACTTCAATACTACGCACCATTTGCCGGCGCATCCATCGGTGAACTTTTCCGCGACACAGGCCGTCACGCCTTGGTGGTTTACGATGATTTATCAAAACAAGCCGTAGCTTATCGTGAAGTATCGTTGATTCTTCGCCGCCCTTCGGGACGTGAAGCATATCCGGGCGATATTTTCTATCTTCACTCCCGCTTACTCGAAAGAGCCGCCAAAATCATTAATCAACAGGAAGTAGCCGAACAAATGAACGACTTGCCTGAAAGTTTAAAAGGTAAAGTAAAAGGCGGCGGTTCGCTGACTGCATTGCCAATTATCGAAACACAAGCAGGAGACGTTTCGGCTTATATCCCAACCAACGTAATTTCAATTACCGATGGTCAGATTTTCCTTGACACCGATTTATTCAATCAAGGTAATCGTCCGGCTATCAACGTAGGTATTTCGGTTTCGCGTGTAGGGGGCGATGCTCAAATCAAGGCTATGAAAAAAGTGGCCGGTACGTTGAAAATTGACCAGGCTCAGTTCCGTGAATTGGAAGCATTTACCAAATTCGGTGGCGATATGGATCCTGTAACAGCGATGACTATTGATAAAGGACAAAAAAATACACGTTTACTGGTTCAAGCTTTGCATGAACCTATGCCTGTAGAAAAACAGGTAGCTGTACTTTATTGCGGTACAAACGGATTATTATCCTCTGTTCCAATAACAAAAGTTCAGGAGTTCCAAAAAGAATTCCTCATGGTACTTGAAATGTCACATCAAGCCAATGTGTTAGATGTTATCAAAAAAGGTACTATCAACGATGATGTTACGGCCATTATTACAAAAGTGGCAGCAGAGGTAGCAAAAAGACTGGCTGTTTAATAGCAGTAAGCGGTAATCAGTAAAATGTTTAAGAAATAAATTCTCAATCGATAATTAGGAATTCTCAATTGTGAATTATTAATTAAAAATATGGCTTCATTAAAGGAAATAAAATCACGTATTCAGTCGGTAAAGTCGACTCAGAAGATTACATCGGCAATGAAGATGGTGTCGTCAGCTAAACTGCGGAAAGCTCAGAAAACCATTGAGAACTTTTTTCCGTATGAGCAACGACTAAACAGCCTGCTAAATAACTTTTTGAGTGCCGAAGAAAATAGCGTATCGGCATTTGCCGAAACACGTGAAGTAAAACGTGTTGCCATCATTGCTTTTTCTTCAAATTCAAGCCTTTGCGGTAGTTACAACAGCAATGTAATCAAGAAATTGAATCATACGGTTGATACATACAAATCGCTTGGAAACGATAATATTCTTGTTTTCCCGGTTGGTAAAAAAATTGCCAAGGCTTGTATTAAAGCCGGATTCGAACCACAAGGCGATTTTGAGAAAATGGCAGATAAACCATCGTATTTAGCTGCTGTAACGTTGGCCGATGAAGTAATGCAATTATTCCAGAGCAAACAAATTGATAAGGTAGAACTGATTTATCACCACTTTAAAAGCAAAAGTTCGCAAGTATTGACCGAAGAAACGTACTTGCCGATTCAGCTGCAACCAGCTACAAAAGGTACTGTTGCGCTCGATTATATTGTTGAGCCGGATCGTGCTACCATTTTAGCCGATTTAATACCCAAAGTGCTTCGATTGAAAATATATACCGCACTGTTGGATTCCAATGCATCGGAACATGCGGCTCGTACCATCACCATGCAAATGGCAACGGACAATGCCACCGATTTGCTGCAGGAACTTTCGTTGCAATACAACAAATCGCGCCAGCAAGCCATTACAAACGAGTTACTCGATATTGTTGGCGGCTCATTCGGACAAAACTAAAAAAACATATTTCTGTAATAAAAGACTGTTTCGCAAAGTAGGAAACAGTCTTTTTTATTGCCGGATATCAGAAAAACAGGATTGAATTTAAAAGCAGTCAATATTTAGATTACTTTTGCAGTCAGATTTCAAACACAATGAATAGAATTTTCTTAATTGGCTACATGGGTTCCGGCAAAACAACCGTAGGGAAACAACTGTCAAAAAAACTAAACTACAGTTTTTTAGACATGGATTCTCACATCGAGGAAACTATGTTTAAGTCTGTATCTCAAATTTTCGCAGACTTGGGAGAAGAAGAATTCAGACAGATTGAAAAGAGAACGCTACACGAAGTTGCCGAATTTGAAAATGTGATCATTTCAACAGGAGGCGGTGCACCATGTTTTTTTGACAACATGGATTTCATGAACTCGCACGGAACAACCATATATCTCAAAGTAACGCCTGAGCAACTAACGGCTCGGCTTGAAGCGGCAAAAGGCAGTAAACGCCCACTTTTAGCCGAGCGAACAGGAGCAGAACTTCTAAAATTCATTGCCGAAGGA
>Ga0302212_1000665_pt1 | contig 13565 bp, 9 predicted proteins | sample II_Fen_N1_1_FD_200235 | JGI IMG/M metagenome (GOLD analysis project Ga0302212, IMG submission 200235) | Peat permafrost microbial communities from Stordalen Mire near Abisko, Sweden - II_Fen_N1_2 | ecosystem: Environmental > Terrestrial > Soil > Wetlands > Permafrost | place: Sweden: Abisko...
TGATTTACGAGGTTGTAATTCTTTTGTTTTTACTTGCTTTTATATTATTCCGAAAGAAAATTCAAAAAGCTACTTCAAAAGTTATTTCGAGACTGATACCTATGACGAATAACTTTAATGAGTTGTACCGGGTAATATGGGTGTTTTTTTTCGTCTTGTTGGTTTATGTTGTAGCTTATCTTGTTATACATGCTACTGTAAAAGAAGGTAAACTGTATCTTCTTTTGTTGCAAAATCTATATGTGTGTATTCTTATTTTCCTGTCACTGTATGAAATACTTCGGGTACAAATAATACGGGCTAAATTAATTAAGGAAGAATGGTGGCCGATTGTAAATAGTCAAGGTAAAATAGTAGGCAGTATTCAACAACTCACAAGTTTGAATGATGAGAAGAAATATACGCATCCGGTAGTACGTGCTTTTTTAATTGATAAAAGCATGGTTCTTTTGAGAAAACGGGCATTCAATGATCCGGAATCACCGGATTTATGGGATACATCGATTTCAAATCATGTCAGGATGGGTGAAACAATAGAAAAATGCGTTGAGCGATCGGCCGAAAAAGAATATGCTTTGAATAACTTCAGGTTTATGTACCTGTCAAACTATACTCTGGAAGGGGAAAAAGAAAGGCAATATGCTTTCCTGTTTGTAAGTTGCCTGCAAGCAGACTATAAATTAAATACAGATATGCTTGAGCAAACGAAATGGTGGACAGAACGGCAGATAGAAGATAATATACAAGATGGAATTTTTACTGAAAACTTCAAGATAGAATTTGATCTGTTGCAACGCAGCGGATTGTTGGAAACCGGTAAATGTGATTGTGCCTGCAAAATGAGGGATATAATCTATCAGCAAACCAGTGCTGTAGAAAGAACATAAATAATTTAATGAGTATCTGTGTCTCATTTATAAAATGGAACACAGATATTTTTTATTGAGCACTCAAACTATTTCTTTTTTATTCCCATAAAAACAAATTCAACAATACTGTTTTTGTTTTTTTCAAATTCAGAGCTTATATTCTTCCGGATGTAAGGTACTTCCATACCTTTGATAGCATAAAAAATAATAATGGATGATAATTCAATATCCATTCGTTTAAAGATGTTTTTCTCTATACCTTCCGTAATTATCTTACGAATCAGAGCAATTTCCTGTACATCTATTTTTCGTCGTTTACGATCCACTTCAAAAATATCTCTAAAAAAATCAGCGCGAAGGGATCCGTTTCTATTTACGGCATACCTTACGGCATCTAAGTGAGCAAGAATGTGATTTTTGAGCTTTACGTCGGGTTCAGCTTTTTGTGCTGATACTACTTTCAGGCGATCTAATATCTGATCGAGTTCTTTATCGATCACAGCTTTGTATATTTCTTCTTTGTTATTGAAATAAGTATACAAGGTCCTGCGCCCTTTCTTTGATGCTTCAGCAATGTCATTCATGGTAACATCCTTTTTCCCTTTTTCGGCAAATAGTTGCCGAGAGACTTCAATGAGCATCTTCTTTGTGTTTGACATTATATGGAATATTTTGACTTTCTTTTATCTTAATTTGGCAAAGATAATGATTTGGTTATAAATTTACAATTAGCTACGGCTTGTTTTTTTTATTTTCTTATAGGCGGGTGTTACAATCAAAAAGCGATACAGCTTAATATCTCTATGAAATGTTTGATAACCAGTAGAAAAATATTTTCTACTGAATAATGGTGTCTTTACTTTGCCTCTTTTCCCGAATTTTCATTATAGCTCTAACAATCCAAACAACCACAAGTGCAACTAAGAAACGTGGTGCTACGATCCATTCAGCCGGAACACCAATTGCAACGAACAATAAGGTATCTTCGAGTAATGAGTGGTTAATGGCGATATGATAATTGAGTAACCTGGCATTTTTTAAAGAAATAGCTCCGTGATTGACTTCATCTATCATAATGGCTGAGCCATAAGCAAGCCCTAATGTCTGGGCTACAAACCATAAAAATGAACTGTCGTTTGAAAGCCCCATGATACGCATCATAGGAGCGAATATCTTAGAAATAACATCTAATATCTTAAACTCTCTTAATACGCCTTGGAGTATCATTAAGCCGGATATGATTAATGAAATCTTTAAAACTAAAAAGCCTGCACTTTCGATCCAGTTGCGAAGCATATCCATAATGCTTGTAGATTCTATAATTTTTTGAACGACATGGTTTGAACCAATATGTCGGGGCAAAATCAGATTGAGTATAAATGCTCCTATCAAAGAGATACTTAAACGAAGAAAGAATATTATAAGTGCCGATGAACCTGTTTTTTTCTGAACTGCCGTTTCAACAAACATGCTGTGTGAAATCAGGCACATAAATGCCAATATGGTGATTTCACGCATGCTCATGGGAAGTGTTGCAATGATGGCTATCGGAGCATAAAGAGGAAGAAAAATACTTGTTATGAATACAACCGCTGATTCGCCAGGAAGTCCTAAAAGCGAGAAAGCAGGGGTTAGCAAGTTTGCAATTTGAGTTATTATACCCCAGTATTGAAGAAAGCTAACAAACAAGCTGATAGGTAAGATGATTTTTAAGAGCCACCAAATGGTTTTTTTTGCTTTAGGAAGAGAAGATTTTGTACTGGTATAAATTCGCTTGTATGTCGTATTCATTATGTTGGCTATATAAAAACAAGAAAGGTTGTCTCACGACAACCCAATCTTTTAGTTAACCTTAAATCTAATACCATGAAAAACACAATGCAAAAGTAAAGCTATATTTTATGTTGTACAACATATTTGGTAACTATTTTCCTCACATTAACATTATTTAATGTATTGTAGTTCACGTTAAATCATAAGTGCTGTTTTTCAGTAGAAAATGACGTTTTTTTTAGCTTATTATAACTGGATTTAGGCTCATGATTCCTGTGATATTATTTATTCTTTTGTTATGTAACCTGTCAATAACAAATCTATTTATGTTCCTTTTAATAATGTCCTGTGTTTGTTATTTATCTATTCAAATTTAGTTATATTTGCGTTTTAATTAAAATATATGAGAACAAGTTTTATTACTGATAAGAAAGAAATAGAATCTATTATTGATCAATGTGATGTGTGTTTTATAGGCATTGTTGAAAGAGATGGAACGCCCTATGTGATTCCAATGAATTTTGGGTATGCTGATGGCGAAATTATATTGCATTCAGCTCCGGAAGGAAAACATTTAAGTCTGTTAGCGCTAAACAATAGAGTTTGTGTGACTTTTTGTTCTGATCGAACACTGGTTTATCAGCATCCTGATGTGGCATGTAGTTATAGTATGTTGTCAAAAAGCGTACTTTGTAAAGGGAGCGTTACGTTTATAGAGAACTTATCAGAGAAGGAGGCAGCTTTGAACCTGACTATGAAAAACTATACGAACCGCACAAACTTTAAATACTCAAAACCGGCATTGGCCAATGTGAAAGTATGGCGTGTTAAGATTGATGAGATGACAGCCAAAGTATTTGGTCAAAATTTTAAGTAATGCAGATATAATTCCTGATATTGAAGAACCTCTTTTAATGTATGTGAAATTCAACGAGCTGTTTATTTAAAAGGCTATCCAATCTGTATATATCATCCCTGAATTGAATCTTTCTGTTTGAATTTATAAAACAGGTTTGATAATCCATAACGATGGGGATATGTGGATTTAATTCGATTCTTTTAATTTTCATGCTGTTCGGATTACTTTTCAATTGATCTTTGCCAGCTTTACTTATTACACCTAGATTAATTGAATAACGAATTTTATCTTTCAACAAATCATTCTTTTCAATCTGACTCTTATAGGTTGGTTTTAAATCAGGGAAACAAAAATTGACTAATTCTAATGGTTTCTCAACTCTGACACAACCATGACTAATAGCCCTATCGTGGTGCTTAAAAGCTCCTTTTGAATTAGTATCGTGCAAATAAACGCTGAAAGGATTACTGAAATTGAATTTAATGCGTCCCAGTGAATTTGCCTTGCCAGAGTCCTGAACAAGTTTATACGGTTGATGGTTTGCATTTATTTTAGTCCAATCCACTGTAGAAGGATCAATTTCGACTTCTTGCAGGTAAACCCGAATATGGTTTCGTTCGAAGTAGGTAACATCTTTAGAGGCAATTTTGGCGACTTCTTTAATAACTATGCTGCTTGGAATTGTCCATGTTGGATTTATGACCAACTCGAAAATCTTACTTTGTAATAATGGGGTCATGTTTTTTGGCCGTCCCACACAAACTTTCATGTTCAGGGCAACAGTATCATCTTTATAGGCATTAAGTGTCATATCTGCCACATTGACACGGATATATTTTTTACCAAGTGGAGATAACGGAATCCATCTCAGGCGTTCCAAATTTACATTGATTTTATTTATGTATTCAGAGAAAGTTACGTTTAAGGAACTTATAGTACTATTTCCTATCTCTTCGTCAATGAGTAGTCCTGTTTTGATGCGAAATATATTTAATGCTTTGAGAAGTTTGCGATTGAAAATTTGATACGACGATCTGTAATCCGGATCAAAGGGTAATTCTCCAGTAATCATAAGCCGGCGTGCAATCAAAGGTACTGAAGCCTGTTTGTCACCTAATTTGATAATTTGATTGTTCCTTAGCAGCGGAATGGGAGTGAATGTTGAATCAACAAAATTCTTGTAATTGTCTTTTTCGGCTTGCAATGACAGATACGATTTTGTTCTTGGTTGTAGTCGGGACAAAAAGTTTAATAAATGAGTTTTTTCTGCATTGAAACATGCATCTGTAAATATATAATCGGGTTTTTGAATTGATTTATGGTAAGCTTCAAAGATTCCGGGATTAATAAAACCGTATTTTAGTCCTGAGCAGTATTCGAAGTATATACCGGAAATCTTAATATCCAAGTTAGCAAGTTGCCAATAAGTTAGTTTTTCTTTTCTAAGCTCATCTTTTAGCTTTGAGATGTTCCTGAAATCAAGTTGTTCCGGTTTCAGTCCATGCACATCAATGTGTGAAATAAAACCGAACAATGTATCTATTTTGAGTGTGTTAACTGGCTGCTGAATCCATATGGGTTGAAAGTTATGGCTTTCATACCAATGTCTTATGAGGATTGATTTGGAGTTAAGCTTCATTTCCGTTAGTTTTAATTTGATAGCTAACGTCAATTTAGGAACGTTCAGGTTTTTATAATCAGGTACTGAATCATAAATGAGTGTGAGAGAAGAAGCCGTACAGAATAAAGAATAAGCTAGAAGGATATTAAGGATAAGGAAAAATTTGGAATGTTTCATTTTGCGAAATAAAAGTAGAGAAATCAGTTCTTTTAAAGTCAACTATGTTCAATGCAATTTTTAATGCTGTATAAAACAAAACAAATTGCAAAGAAAATTGCTTTTGAAATACTTAAGTTTAGATAATTTGCAAAATTACTTTTAATTGGTTATATATAAATCATTTTCAAACGTTTTTTGGCATAGCAATTGAAATAACATTAATGCAAAGTTAAGAATTTAAACCAAGTCATTTGAAATGAAAACATTAGTCATTTCATTTTTGTAATAAATAAAAACGATATTAGAAATTATGCCATAATGGCAGCAAAACGCCGAATTATAATGAATAACCCTTTCGATAATTTATTTTCAGATGATGTGTTAGGTTCCACAGATATGTTTCCTATCATTTCACTCGATGAACGCACTTCAGAGTTGAGTATTAATTCTGGTGATGTCCTTCCTATTCTTCCTTTACGAAATATGGTATTATTTCCCGGGGTTTTGCTTCCGGTTACAGTGGCTCGTTCAAAGTCGTTGAAACTGGTGCGTGCGGCTAATGAAAATGATTTGTTGATAGGAGTTTGTTCTCAAATAGATAAAAAACAAGATGACCCGACTATTGACCAACTATTTTCAATGGGAACAGTTGCAAGTGTAGTGCGTATTCTTGAAATGCCTGATAACTCAACTACTGTTATTTTGGAAGGCAAGCGCAGGTTTCATTTAGGCGAACTAGAGGCTGTTAAACCTTATATGAAGGCAAGAGTGACGCTGGAGGCAGATATTATTCCTGATGTTACGAATGATTTGTTTTTGGCATTGGTCTCTTCCATTAAAGATTTAGCTATTAATATTATTAACGATTCAGGTGCAATGTCTCCGGAAATGGCTTTTGCTATTCGAAACATTGAAAACCCTGTATTTTTGATAAACTATGTATGCGTTAACTTTGGATTAAATGTAAAGGAGAAACAACGACTGCTTGAAATAGAGGAAGTGACCGAACGTGGCTATCAGTTGCTTGAATTACTGAACAAGGAATCCCAATTGCTGGAAATAAAAATGTCAATTCAAAATAAAGCAAAAGAAGGCATTGATCAACAGCAACGGGAGTATTTCCTGCAACAACAAATGAAAACTATTCAAAATGAATTAGGGGGTGGTTCTCCTGAACAGGATGTTGCTGATTTTAGAGAACGTGCAAATAAAAAGAAATGGAGCGACGCAATAGCTAAGGTCTTTGACAAAGAAATGAAAAAGTTGGAACGTATGAGTCAGCATTCGCCTGATTATTCTACTCAGCTGAACTATATTGAAACCATGCTTGATCTGCCATGGAATGAATTTACAAAAGATAATTTCAATCTGAAGAATGCTCAAAAGGTCTTAAATAAAGACCATTTTGGCATGGATACTGTGAAAGATCGTATCTTGGAGCATCTAGCTGTCCTTAAGCTAAAAGGAGATATGAAATCACCTATAATATGTTTATATGGCCCTCCAGGGGTTGGCAAAACGTCATTGGGTAAGTCAATAGCTACTGCATTAAACAGAAAATATGTACGTGTTTCATTGGGAGGATTACATGACGAAGCTGAAATTAGGGGACATCGCAGAACTTATATAGGTGCATTGCCCGGACGAATAATGCAAAATATTCAAAAAGCAGATTCTGCAAATCCGGTTTTTGTACTGGATGAAATTGATAAAATCACGACAGATTATAAAGGTGATCCCTCTTCAGCTTTGCTGGAAGTGTTAGATCCTGAACAGAATACGGCTTTTCATGATAATTATCTTGATGTTGACTTTGATTTATCGAAGGTGCTTTTTATTGCTACAGCTAACAATCTCAGCACTATCCCACGTCCATTACTTGACCGGATGGAATTAATTGAAGTGAGCGGTTACACACAGGAAGAAAAAATTGAAATAGCTCGTCGTCATTTAATCTCGAAAGAGCTTGAAAATCATGGATTAAAAGAAATAGATATTGTTTTGACTAAACCGATCATTAATCAGTTAATTGAATCGTATACCCGTGAGTCGGGAGTGCGTGAACTAGACAGACAAATTGCCGCTTTGATGCGTAAAGTTGCAAAGCGTGTTGCAACAAATGAAAAGTATAATATCGAATTAACTGGAGAGGATTTAAAGAAATATCTGGGTGCATCCCGATACAGTCGAGATAAATATCAGGGAAATGATTATACGGGTGTGGTAACTGGATTAGCATGGACGCAGGTTGGAGGCGAAATTTTATATATTGAATCCAGTTTGAGTAAAAGTAAAACTCCTCATCTTACCCTGACAGGGAATTTAGGCGAAGTAATGAAAGAATCAGCCATATTAGCTCTCGAATATATCAAAGCTCATGCTGATAATTTAGGAATTGATAGTCAACTTTTCGAAGAATGGAATGTTCATATCCATGTACCCGAAGGAGCCATTCCTAAAGATGGACCTTCAGCCGGCGTTACAATGACAACAGCTTTGGTATCTGCTTTTACGAAACGAAAAGTAAGAAAGAATCTGGCTATGACCGGTGAAATAACGTTACGCGGGAAAGTATTGCCTGTTGGTGGGATTAAAGAGAAAATATTAGCTGCAAAACGTGCAGGGATAACAGATATTATTCTTTGTGCCGATAATCAAAAAGATATTGACGAAATAAAGTCTGTCTATCTAAAAGGATTAGCCTTCCACTATGTAAATGATATTATGGAAGTAATTGATTTTGCTCTTTTGAAATAGAATTAAATCCTAAAAGCCTGTTAAAGATGATTCTTTACAGGCTTTTTTTGTTGTGAGGAATGGTGAAAATATTTTTAAGTATTCTACGAGATCAATTATTTCTTTTTTAGAAAGAGGGTATAAGAAATGTATCTGTGAAATGCAGTTCATTGTTCTCAGGATACTCAATAAATAATTAACCCTTTATCTCTCTTTAATTTGATATTTTCTCAACTAAAAAAGTTAATTTTGCAGGTTAAATATAAGATGCATTATTCGTTCATTCAAAATGAAAATCAAAAAATATTTCTATGATCAGAATAGCTAATTGGGCGCAAATTACATTTGAATATTATTTCATTATTCATTATTAAATTATTTACTGAAGTGAAAAAACTAAACATTATTTTATCAATAGCCTTCGCTGCGCTGTTGTTTTCGTCTTGCAAGACAATGCAAATTGAAAAACCGAAAGAGTCTTATCTGCCTTCAAATATTTCGCCGGCAATTTCGGAACTTCCTTTACAGGTAGAACTTGATGTAAAGAAATTAGAAACCTCTATCAATAAAAAGATGAACGGACTTATCTTTCAAGGTTCTAAAATTTCAGGTAAAGATCTTGATGTCAAAGTATGGAAGGCTCAGAATTTCACCTTTACCATTAAAAATAACGTCATAGAATATCGTGTTCCCCTCAAAGTTTGGACACGTTTTGCCTGGAAAGTTGAAAAATTCGGATATTCCATAGGCGATCACTATGAAGCAACAGGGAGTATTGCGCTAACCTATAGAACTACTATTAATATTGATAAAAATTGGAAGTTTGTTGCCAAAACAGCCTCATCCGGTTATGAATGGATTGAAACTCCTAAGCTGAATGTTGTCGGAGTTGTGGTTCCTGTAACTCCTGTTGCCAGTCTTGCTTTATCTAGCTGTGATAAATTGATTTCCGATCAAATAGATAAAATTTTGGCAGAATCTATTGATATGAAGAAGTATATTTCGCAAGCTTGGGATATAGTCCAAAAGCCTGTTCAGGTAAATGCTGAAAATAATTTGTGGATTCGTATTGCTCCAAAAGATCTTTATGTTGCTCCATTTACTACGACAGGAAATAAATTAAATCTGGCCATTGCGCTCTATGCACAGATTGAATCGTTTATGGGAGCCGAACCGACAACAAAAGAGTTGACGGCTTTGCCTGCTTTTAAATATGTCAATCATCCTGCCCAGCAATTCAATCTGAATGTCGGTGCCGATGTTACTTTTGCTAAAATTTCTGAAATGGCAAAAAAGGAACTACTAAATAAAACATTTACTGAAGGAACTAAAACGATTACCATTACAGACTTGTCAATTTTTGGGAACGAAGGAAGAGCGATTTTTGTAGTAGATGTCATTGGATCATTAAAAGGACGTGTTTATTTTACAGGAAACATGGTTTATGATCCAATAAAAATGGCCATTGAAATTACAGAGCCTCAGTTTGAGCTTAAAACCCAAAATGCATTATTGAAATCTGCCAGTTGGTTATTGCATGGGTTAATTCTAAAAAAGATTGCTCCATATCTGACTTATCCGGTGAAAGACAATTTAGATAAAGTGAAAACGGAAGTTAATCAGATGTTGGGTAATTATCCTGTTTACAATGGTGTAATATTGCAAGGTAAATTAAACAGTCTTTGTGTGACTAATTTAAGTCTTGTTCCCGGAGCTGTTCGAATTCAGGCTAACGTGAAAGGAAATATAGCTTTGAAAGTGCAGGATATTAAATTATAATAAGTATTTTTCTGAAAATAAGCCTTTTGAGTTTCGACTCGGGAGGCTTTTTCTTTTTTTATCTCATTAGATGGCTTCCTTTCCGGACACTCATAAGTGCCAAAATGAAATGGATATTTAAAATGCCCATTCAATGTAATCGGAACAGGCATTTTAAATATTGAATTATTGTACGGATTATATTTCAGGATCAGGTATTTATGATCGGAATCCAACCATCGTTGGATATGATTCATTGATAGTGGAAATCTTTAATGATTATATTTTGATTCTATTTGGTCGTAAAAATCCTTTAATATAAAGAATGCCTTCTTTTTTGTGCCATTCTGACTAATTACTCCTTTACGGTTCCAGCCATCCTGTATGTTAGGTAACACACGTTTCGGCGATCGGAAATCATATAAAATCCAAGGCGATACACCTCTAAATTGTGGTATTCTGGATAGCATTTTTACCGTGCGTGCATATAAATCTTCCTGATATTCTTCCGAAAAGCGTGTCCGGATATCGCCGTGTAATCCCTGAAGTGCATCACCGCCGAATTCACTGATCATAACAGGTTTGTTATATTTTATATTCCAAATGATATTATCGCATTTATCGGGAAGACCATCATACCAACCTACATATTCGTTGAAGTTCACAATGTCTACATAGTCTGCAAAAGGATCTTCTACAATTCGTTCATTTGGATTTTCAGGATTACTGTGTGTCTCGAGTGCTGCCGAGATTAACCGGCTGTTATCTATTTCCCGGGCATGTGTTGCCAGTTTCTTCAGGAATGTTGTGCGTGCTTCACTGACCGGGGTCTCATTCGACATAGACCATATAATGACGCTGGCTCGGTTTTTGTCTCTGTTGATCACATCGGTGAGTTGTTGCAGGGCATTATTTAAAGTAGCCGGATTTTCCCATTGTATAGTCCAGTATACAGGATCTTCTTCCCAAACCAAAATTCCCATTTCGTCGGCTAACCGGATCATATATTCGCTATGAGGATAATGAGCCAGACGGACATAATTACAATTCAGTTCTTTGGCAGATTTCAACAACATTTGAGCATCTTGTGTCGAATAAGCTCTTCCACCCCGCAGTGAATTTTCTTCGTGAATACATATCCCGCGTAAAAAAATGGATTTGCCATTCAAAAGAATATCGTTTCCACGGGTTTCTATAGTCCGAAACCCGATGTTGTCCGTTACTTTCTGTTCGTTGCACGATAGTTCCACCCGGTATAATTTAGGATGTTCCGGTGCCCAACGAACTAAGTTCTTTGGTTTGAAGGTAAAGGTTGCTATACCTGCTGAATCAGTTGTTATAGCTGTCGTAATCTTTAATTCGGGAATGCTGACCCTGACATTCTGCTGCATAGCTGGTCCGTTTAGCCGGATATAGCCGGTGATCTCATCTCCTTTTCCCTTTTTAAGTTGTACCAGATAATCCTGAATAAACGTTTTAGCTACTTCCACCAACGCGACATCACGTGTAATGCCGCCGTAGTTCCACCAGTCGGTATTGAGGGTTGGCACAGCTTCCCGTTTTCGTTTGTTATCTGCTTTTACCACCAATGAATTACCTTCATCTTTCAATAGATCGGTAATTTCGTAATTAAAGGGTGTAAAACCCCCAATATGTTTTCCCAGTTTCTTTCCGTTAAGGTATATGTCGCTTTCGTAATTCACGGCTCCAAAATGTACAAATACCCTGTTGTTGGCAGAAACCTTTTTGTAATCAAATAGACGACGGTACCAGATAGTTCCTTCGTAATAAAGAAGTTTGTTGTCCTGCGAATTCCAGTCTCCCGGAACCCATAGGGTAGGGGACTTGTCAAATGAATATTCTATCAGTTCTGTTTTATCTTCTTGTTTTTTATCCAGATAAAAGGCTCCATTCGATGGATTTGGTGATTCATCATAGGGTTTATACCGGTAATCGTAGTAACCTGTTTCGTAAGGATCGATAATATAATTCCATTTTCCGTTTAATGAAACGGTATTCCTTCCCGCTGTGTTTTGAATAAGTGAGTTGTTTCCGGCTGAACTTAGCAGCGGCAAACAAACGAATAAGCAGGCTGTAATTATTAATTTAGATGTTTTCATGAGTTGTTTTTTATAGAGATAATATCGTCAGTTTATTAGAAAAGTAAATAGTAAATGATGTTGTTATATTTCATGACAGAATAAATGAAATTCAGTTGGTTCAATTTAATCTGCGTTCTGTTCTTTTATCAAACAAGATAATCTGATTAATTTTTTTGCGCCATCAGTTGGCTCAATCCCGATTCGAATTCGATTCTTGATATATTCTTAAACCCTGCAACATGTAGCATTTCTGTAACTTCTTGTTCTGTGTAGCAATCTCCAGCTTCAGTTTTTACAAGCATATTAACAGCAAAAAGAGCTCCCGATGTTGGCTGGGTTCTGTCGTTATTCATAATCCAGTCCTGAATGATAATCTTTCCATGTTGGTTCAACGAGCTAAAACATTTCTTCAGCAAATCTTGATTTGTTTCGAATGAATTACTATGAATTATGGCGGATAAAAAGACTAAATCAAACCCTTTTGGTAATTCATCGGTTGTATAATTGCCTGTATAGGTTTTTATTTTGGTCGAAAATCCTTCCTGCTCGATAAATCTTCGGGTGATAGGTATCACATTTGGCAAGTCAAAGACGGTTGCTTGAATGTCAGGCTTTCTTGTAATGAGCTCCATAGAATAGGCTCCCGACCCGCCACCGACATCCAATGTAGATGTTATACCGGACAAATCGATATTCGCCAACTGTTTCGGAGCTTGTTTCTTAGCCCGGTCGTGCATTGCACTGATAAATGAGAAAAGCCACTCTTCACCCCGTTCATTTATTTCGGATGGATTTGCTGAGTTTCCTGTTTTTACAACACGGGTAAGGTTGCTCCATGTATTCCAGAGATGGTTTGAATGCATTAACCCTCCCAGATAATCGGCACTTTTTTTTGACAGGTAGGTGAAACTATCCGGTGTATTAAAGAACAATGCGTTTTGTTTGGTAAGAAAGTCTAACGATACCAACGCATTCAGTAAGCGATCACAGGCATGTTTATCCAACTGAAGGTCGGATGCAAGTTGATTTGCGGTTGTACCTGATTCATCAATCGATGTAAAGATGTCAAGCTCAAAGGCGCTTAATAATATCCTGCTTTTCTGAAATGAAGCAGCAAATTCTCTGATACTGATCGGATTCATAATACAAAAATTTAATAAGTTTTTTTATCAGGTATATTTTTTTTATTTGTCTTAAATCCGCTGTATTAGGGCGTTTTCTTTCGGGTGGGAATATATCTTCTGTGTTCTGTTTCTTTGTGTGTAATTAGTTTACATACGATAAACAATCGAATTTCATGAATTAATGCTTATGCTCTTCAGAGTTATTTATTGAACAAAAATAATATAATCAATTTCTCAACCTCCCAACACGTGAAACCCTGATTAATTGTCAAATCATTGTGATGCCAAAGTTAATTATAATCCCTGAAATTAATAGGGTGAATCAATAATTTGATGGTGTAATTTAAACTATGGAAAGAATTCAAGAAGTAATGCTCTCTTTTCTGCTGAATGCTAAATCCGGATATAATTCCCTGCAAGTTGAAAGACTTGCAGGGAATCTTCTTCCTGACTAATTGTTACCAACCTGTCCAATAAAACAAATTTTAGTCAGTCATGCTGTTAGCTGACTTGCACGTAAGTCGATACGGAAGCATTGCTTCCATCTTTGTTCAGTACAAATAA
>Ga0302212_1000676_pt1 | contig 13350 bp, 10 predicted proteins | sample II_Fen_N1_1_FD_200235 | JGI IMG/M metagenome (GOLD analysis project Ga0302212, IMG submission 200235) | Peat permafrost microbial communities from Stordalen Mire near Abisko, Sweden - II_Fen_N1_2 | ecosystem: Environmental > Terrestrial > Soil > Wetlands > Permafrost | place: Sweden: Abisko...
ACCAATAACAGGCGCGGGTGTTGCTGGGATCGATGCGTAAAATGGCGATGTATTGATCCTTGACGGCATCCCACATTTCCATTGCACTCAGCGGTTTGACACAACCGAACTTTGCTTCGACAGCCGACGGTTTCAGCCGAATGGCATTTTGATAATATTTAAGGGATTCCTGGTTGCTTTTGGCCAGATAATACAACCAACCCAGACGAATGTTGATAAAGTAATCGTCTGGATTATAGACCTTTTTGAGTTCTGCAATGGCAGCCGTATAATTGGATGCCTTTTCCAGGTCGTAACTTTTATAAAAGGTACTTTGCCAGGTGGTCGGCGTCTGGGCTTCTGACATCAAATATCCCAAAACAAGCAGAAAAGCCAGGATGTAAAGGCGTTTTATAGTTTCCATAGGATTCCTCCGGTAAGTGCGTTTTGTTGATAGTGTTGGAGCAAGTAGGTATTTTGTTTCGTTTCGACGGTAAAATTGCTGAAAACGGTGAAGTGCGGCGTGGCGTACCAAAACAGGCTCAAACCCGCACGGGATAAGGTCGGGTCGAAGGAATTGTACACGTACAGTCCGTTCAGATCCGCAAAATTAGTTAGGTTTCCAAAGGTTTTGTACGCTTCCACCCAAAATTTTCTGCCTAAAAGCATGCCGAGGGAATGCTTGGAGACCAGCCATTGGTCGTAATCGTCCTTCATGACCCAGACGGAATTGTTCAGGAACAGATTGCGACTACCTGGCAGGGCAAACCCCACATTCAGACCCGTTTGCAGCACGTGGTTGTATTCCATGCTCATGTAGGATGCGTTCAAACCGAAGTGAAAACGGTTCCATTTGTAGTGCAAGCCGGCAAACCACAGATTTCCATGGTAGGACAAAGTATCCAAGGTTTCCGTCACTTCCTGAAGGGTCGGGTCAAAGACTTCGGTGTGAAACTTGGTATGCAGGTAGTGATACCCCAAGTCCAAACCAAAATTCGCGTTGAAACTCTTGCTCAGTAGCACATAGTACTCGTTTTGCAGGATGTTGGAGCGGTATTCGTTGTAGGTATCCGTGGACGATGCTTGCTGCTGAAACCTTGACAAAGTCTGGTACAAACTTAGCGAATAGCCCAAATCGGTGCTTAGCCCAATGCGTTGATAATTAGGGTCGGAACGGTTCAACTCCTTGTTCCACTGATAATTGTATTCAAAATCCACTCCACTCACGGGCCTTACCGCCTGCTGATGATAATCCAATTTATTTTCGGCTGAAAACTTTCCGGCATAGTATCGGGCATAGACGGTGTTTCCGGTTTCCAGACCTGAGAAATACAGGTAGGTCAAGGTTCCCTGATCGGTGGGGTCCAACTTCAGCGCCTTTTCATAATGCAGCATGGATGCGTAAAAATCGCGCTTCTGGTAGTAGGCATAGCCCATGCGTTGCTGCAGGTATTTAAAATCAATGCCTTGTCGGACAGCCTGTTTACCGATTTCGATCACCTTGTCCCAACACTCATCCAGGTGACATTGGTAAGTGACGCTGTCCACAAGGGCCGGCGTCCACGCATTCTGAGCCTTAACCACCGTCAAAGCCAAAATTGTCAGCAGCAGGGTCAGGGCGCGCATTTTGCTGAAATTTTAGTTTTACCGGAGGTATAGGTAAAGGCCGTCAACCCGTTGTTGCTTAGGGTGATGCTGCTTTCGCTGATGGCTTTGGATTTCATTCCGAAACGAAGTTCCACACGGGATTGCAAGCTATTTTCCATTCTCCTGCTGGCATACCGAACACGAATCTTGTTGAAGAAAGGTGCCGTAAAATCATTGAGACTCCTAACCAGGCAATTGTTTTTCAACAGATTGAAAGGAATTTGATCGGTTACTTCGGCATTATTGGCTCCCAGATACACTTTGTAGGCTGAAAGATAGAAGTAGTACAACAAGGACGTTTTCGGTCCGTAATAGGCTGTAAAGTAAAACATTCCTTCGTCGAGGTAATAATAAGCGACGGATTCAGATGCGCTGCAATACAGGTATTTGTAATTATAGGCATCGGTAAAGGCTTCCCAAACTTCCGTACTTTTCAAATCTTTTTCGTCTTGGTATTGGAAGGTCCATTTGGCATTGGGTTGGAAATCAAACGCTTTACGAAACAGTCGGTCGGTTTGCGGGTCGGACAGCACGGTGCCTTGCTTGGGCACCTCAAATTCAAGGAGTTCCTGCTCCTCTTTTGAATGTTTGCAACAATATGAAATGGGATACGGCAGGGTTCTGGAACCTATGAACGCACCGGATTGCACCTGAAGATGCAGATGGGGTTCGGGCGAGCGTCCTGAATTCCCGCAAGCGGCCAATACATCGCCTTTTTTTACCAGATCGCCTTTCGAAACCTTAAACGAGCCTTTCCTCAAATGGGACAATTGCGTGCAGACGCCCTCCAGATGCTGGATGACGATGCTGTTGCCCCAATTCTGTACGGTATTGATTTCACCAATCACATTGTCTTCGATCTGGTCGATCAGGGCGACGACGGTTCCATCGGCAGGTGCCAGAACGGGTTTGCCATAACAATGGTAGTCTTCGCAGTTCAGGCCGTTTTTGCTGTAGGTTTTGCCGTCGGGATCGTAGATCATGAAATCCAAGGCTTGCCCCCACTCGCCCTTGTGGGTGTGTTCGCCATCGTAGCCTTGCGAAACCGTCCAGCTTCCCCAGAAGGGCAGCCGCAGTGGCACATATTGGAAGCGCGCATACCTGCTTTGGTCGTTTTGCCAAGTGTATAGATTGCTTTCGGGCGAATACAATTGTACGGGCGTTTGAAGGAGGGATTTAGGCTTTGTGCGCAATCGGAGCAATTGGACAGAAAGGAAAACCACCAATACGAACGGGAGCGAGAAAAGGGGCAGATGGAGGATGGACACCGTTCCATTCAGGAATATAAGCACTAGCGAAGTGACCGGTATGAGCAAAACAGACCAAAGAAAGGAACTCTTGGAGGGAATGTTGAAAAATCCGCCTATGGCGAAGGCCAGCATCATGTAATTGGCTCCAACGTTGTAGTAGGTGAAATTGGCGGCTTCAGCACCCAAAAAAAAGGCCAAACACCAGGAAGTCAGCAAGGCTATCCAGGAAAGCACAAAATTGATTCTGGAGCTCATGAGCAAAGCCACTGCAATGCAGGCGCCTGTGAGCGGGTTGTTCTGAAAAAGGACTGAACTGAGAGAGCGAAGGTAAATATCCAGTAGGTTTGAATGGGTAGCGTTCAGCCAAACAAAATCGTGGTGGGTGAGCCCCATTTTTTGAAAGGAATCGGTCGATAATACGATGACCCAAAACGTGAGGATAAAAGGCAGGCTCAAAAATGGCAACCCATGCTTGAAAAACCATTTGGTCATGGATGCGGACAGGATGAGTGACAAAAAGGCGGCGGTGGCGAGCAGGAAGTAATATAGGATGCTTGGCTGAAAGAAAGTGCCCATGGCAATGCCTGTCAACAGGGCATTGAAGGTGAGTACGCCATTTTTGAGTTGGAGTTTGTCCAATCCCATCATAGATGCCAGCAATACTGTAAACAAGACGGAAAACAGGCCGCTCAGTCCGGCTTGAACGTTCAGGAAGGAAACCAAAAGCAGGACAATGGCCAAAATCCGGTTATTCAGAAAGAAAACAACGGAATAGCTGTTCAGCACTGCGGGCAGCAGCGTCTCTCGCAACAGGGGCTTATGCCAGATGCTCCGGAACATGCTCCAAGGTTTCAATGTATTCGCGCGTTTCTTCCTGACGGATCACATGCACGTTGTTCTCTTGATCGATTAGCACTACGTTGGGACGAAGCGTGATGAACTGCATCCATTGTGTCATGTTGTAGGCTCCCACTTTGTGCACCACGACTTGGTCCCCTTTTTCCAGAAGCGGCATGACCACGCTTTCGCGCACTACGTCGATGTTCATGCACAAGGGTCCGTACAAGACCATTTCCTCCGTTTGGCTGCCCAAGGCCTTGGCCGGGCTGATTTTGTGTTCGTACCAAAGGGAAGTGAACAAGGAATTCAGGCCGAAATCGAGGACAGTCGCTCTCCGGCCGTCGGACAATCGCTTGGATGCCAGAACGGTACCCAACAAGTATCCCGCATCGTCTATCAAGGCCCTGCCTGTTTCCAGTATCAATTGGGGCAACTCATCCTGCTTGAAGCCGTAACCGAGAATGACGTCGGTGATGGCATCGGCGTACTGGTCGATGGATGGAACCGTGTCGATACCAGGCAGATAGGCGCCCTTCAGCGTATTGGTGGAAGGAAATCCACCGCCGAGATCCAGGTATTTAACTAAGACGCCATACCGTTCCTTGACACTCCAAGCCAACTCGCAAAGGTTTCGGGCGGCAATCTCATAGGCACCGGTGGTGAGCATAAAAGTGCCGATGTGGCAATGCAGGCCAACCAATTGAAGGCGTTCGGAATGCAAAATTCGGGTCAATGCATTCCAAGCTTGCCCGTTTTCGAAATTAAAACCGAAGCGGTCCCATTTCGGATAAATGCCGGTGTCCATATTGACACGGATGGCCACCAGCGGATTCAACTGATGTTCTTCGCTCAATCGGATGAGGGAATACAATTCGTCGTAATGGTCAATGTGGATGAGGGAATTGTTGCGGGCGGCAGTAATGAGTTCCTCGTCGGACTTGCAGGGGCCGTTGAAAATGATTTTGTTGCCGGGAACGCCGTTGTGAATGGCCTTGTCGTACTCAAAGCCGGAAACGACTTCAGCCCAGGAGCCCTCCTGATGAAAAATCTGACAAACAGCGATCAGGTAGTTGGTTTTGTAGCACCAGGCAAACTGCACATTGGGGTATCGCGTCTTGAAAATACGGGAACAGTTTCGGATGTTCCGCCGCATCTGTTTTTCGGAAAGCACGAACAAGGGGGAACCATACTGGCTGAGCAGATATTGAACCGACACGCTTTCAATATGTGTAACAGGCTCATTCTCAGTCTTAGTGCCGAACTTGTTCATCAATCCGGTATTCATTTTTCGTATGGTAGGTCGCTCGTAACGTTCCATCAATTCGTTGTAAAAAGAAACTGCGTTCAGGGATAGCTTCCCTGAACGCAGATCCATAAGGGATAACTCTATTATTTCTTGACAGCAAGCTTACCAGTAGTGGTAATTTTACCGTTGCTGACGATTTTGTAAAGATACAAACCGGCGGGCAAATCACTAACATTCACGGTGGAATTATCGCTGCTCAGTGTCAAGTTCCGCTGAATTCTGCCTGTAATGTCCATCAAGGTCAGTTTGCTTCCGGTTGTTGCAGCAGAGAACGTTACAAAATCGGTGGCAGGATTCGGATAGACCATCACCTTGTTTTCCTGTAAGCTACTTAGACTGGTCGGTGCACTGGCAGACATGATGGTGAACGGGCTCAGCGTCTGGATACCTGTACGGGTCAGGGTTATGGCTGTTGCGTCGGTCAGGGTATCGGCAACTGTCGGAGGAATGGAATCCCAACGATGCTTTTCATAATGGCTGATAAAGCACTTTTTAGGATTGAAACCAAGGGTTGCCAGTTCTTTCGGTGCTTTGAGTTTCAGTGTAATCCGGAACGAATCGGCGGAGCAAGTCACATGCCAGGTATTCTTGATCAACGGCCTCAAATTCAGGCTGTCTCCGGTCAAACCATTGGTCAACACACCATAAACCACATTGACTTTGTATTCACTGGTGTCGGCACCTTTTACCTGGGTAATGAATGCGGGAGCATAATGCTTAACCGTTCCGATTGGGAATTCAAGTTCCTTTCCGTTTCCGGGAACCGTGCGTTGCAAGGAACCACTGTCGCCAGTGATGACATAGTTGGTGCGATTGAAACCTTTCAGCACGCATTTCTTATCGAGGGTCAAAATACCCTTGTTAATCAAAATCTTAGCGCTATCCAGGCATAGGGAGTCACAGATTCTTACATTGGTACCGAATACCAACGGGAATTTGGAATGGTCGATTTTTAGAATTCCCAGCGAATCCTTTCCGCTTACAAAACGGAGGGTGTCGGGTTTGGTATTGCCGTGGTAGTTGAACGTTGACTTACCGTTTCCTGCCAAAAACGTGTTCAGCATGGTGAACGGACCTTGCGGGTCGAAAGCTGCTGTTGAAATGTCCAAAACGCCTCCAACCAGTTCTACACTGTCTGTTACGACAAGATCGCCTTCGATGACGGTGGTGTCGCAATCGTGGATTTTCAGTTTGCCAAGGTGTTGACGGCCATGACCAAAGCGAAGTTTGATGGTGGAATCGTTTCCAATAACTTCAATGCTTGAAAGGGAATCGCATTTGATGGTACCTGAATCGGCCAAGCAATTGCCATGGATTTTCAGTTTGTGATGATTCAAATTCAAAACGCCTTTTTTAAGGTGAAAATTGCCATCACAAACAAAATCGCTGTCCAGACGAATGCTGTCTGAATCGTGTTTCAATTCGATGGTCACATCACCAAAATGGGTAGTATCCCTGGGTGTGAGGGAATCCTTTGTGGTGGTGAGGTGGTGCAGAGGCTTGCCTCCGTGATGTCCTGGAGCTGGGGGAGGCGGGCCTTGGAATGCATAAGCGCTGATCAAAGCAGTGCTCAACAACAGGCAGACAATGAATGCCCGTTTCAAAGGATTGAAAGATGTAAATTTTCTCATATTTATTGTTGTTAGAAATTATAATTCGCCATTACCGGATATTTTTTGAAATTCACTGATGTCGGTGACCAAATCCCATGCGTAGCGGATGAATATCTTGCCGACAGCGTATGTTGTAAATGGTTCGACTGTTGAACCCATTGCCATCTTGACCAAACTGGCCGGTTGGTTCTGTCCTGCCGCTGCAGTCAGGTAAATCCAGGCCGGAAAGCGTGGATTCACTTCCAAGATAAAGGGCTTGCCAGTGCTGGTGAGCATCACCTCCAACTCACATCCTCCCCTCCAGTTCGTCGCTTGAATGAATTTGCGGCCCAAATCGATGAGCATCTCGTCATCAAGCGTTACACCAGCCCAGGCTTTCCCCTTTTCCGTAATATATAGTTTCCGCATCGGTATGACGCTGATGGTGTTGCCTTCACCGTCGCCCAAAGCTGCTATATTGATTTCCGTCCCCTTTATAAACTCCTGCAGAATAATGGGCAATCCCCATTTCGCTTGAATTTTTTGAAAGGCTTTCTCCACTTGGTCAAACGAATTCGCAACGATGGCATCGTAGTATTTTCCTTTCACTACAAGGGGATATTTCAGTTCCGATTCCATTCGTTTCAATTCGATGTGCTCGTGGAGATACTGTTCTTCGGGTATAAAAAAACCGTTTTTCTTTCCGAAAGCGGCCAGTTTCATCTTGTCTCTGGCTTCCAGTTGGTCAAGTTCCGGTAGAAATGTCCGGATGCCCATTGCCAAAAGCTTGTCTTGCAACTTGATGAAATTGAACAGTTCCGCATCGAAATTTGGAATGATCAAGTCCATGTTTTCTTTTTCCTGAATGTATTCGAGCCTAGTTAAAAGCGGCTCCGTCCCGCCGGACGGATACGGTATCTGATAGGTCTTGTCGACCAAATCGTGCATGTAAAGTCCTGGTTCCATGGCTTCGTAGGCCAACCCGATGATTCGGACCTCGAAATCCTTGCACTCGCGGATTGCCCTGATGACGGCGACACCCGGACCCGGACTGTCGATGGCATTGAGCGCTGTAACTCCGATTACCAGTTTTTTCATCCTTGTTCCAATATGTTGAACTCTTTCAACAAGGTCATGAATTCGTCCAGGTCGCGTTCGAAAAGAGTGGGTTCCACATCGTATTTGGCGCACATTTCCTGGACAATTTCAGAGGCCGTTTTTTCTTGCTTGAGCGATAGGATGATTTCTGTTCCAATGTTGTTGGTTGAAAAAGAATCGCCTGTGGATGGATTAAAAATGAACCCTTCCTCGCTGGTCGCTATGTTCTTTTTGACTTTCATATTTTAATTCGAAATCTAAAGTAGTTTATTCGTTTTTGTTCTGTATCTGCTTTCAGTGAACAGGTTTGATATTTCAGTGAAAACCCGTTTTTAACACCTTTTCTGTTTGTTTATCCGTATGAATCAGGTAGATGCCATCCTCGGGCAAGGGAAGTTTCATGCGTTCCTCCGTCACTTTATTTCTGAAAACCAGCCGACCGTCCATGCGTACGATTTCAAGGACGGTACCCGGTGTCAAACCTTCGGCCACCCATTCGTTGTTTAGCTTATAGGTTCTGAATGAAATCGATTTTTGTAGAAACTGACCGGTGAAAACCTTTTCGCTCACTTTTGTGAAAGCCTCCCAATACGGTGCCTTGGCGTAGGTTGCCGTTGCTGAAGTGGGCACGACCAATTTGCAGGTGGTTTTGTCGACGCCTTCCAAAAAATAATAATCGATTGCCGGTGGAACTGTTTTTCCGATGGCCAATTCCGTGAGGGCGGCACATTTATAGAATACTGCACTACCGAATTTTTCGACCGAAGCGGGTATTTCTAGGATTTGTAGGCTTGTACAGGAGTGAAAGGCATCATTGCCGATTTCTGTCAATGTCAAAGGCAGGTTGACGAAAGTAAGGTTCAGGCAACCTTCCAACGCTGAATGGCCGAGGCATTTGACACCGTTGGGCAAGGTCAAGGAGCCGGCCTTGCTGAGTGGGCAAACGAGCAGGGTGTCGAGCAATTTGCTGTACAACAAGCCATCCTGGGCTGCAAAATCCGTATTGGCTGCGGCAACGGAGAATCCGGACAAGGAGCTGCAGCCGTAAAAGGCAAAGTCGCCAATGAAGTCCACTGCGGCAGGGATGTTCATGGTACCTGTAAGCTGCGTGCAATCGTTGAAGGCATTTGGGTCAATGGAACGGACGGTTTCTGGAATGGTGAACGAACCGGTTTTCAACCCTGGGCAGGCAAGGAGCCTGTCCTTGTTTAAACTGTACAAACTGCCGTTGTCGGAGGTGAAATAGGGATTGCCTGCCTCCACCGAAAACGTGGAAAGGTTGTCGCAACCCCAAAAACAATAATAACCGATATAGTCCACCAGCTTGGGAATCTGCAGGTTGCCTGTGAGTGCCGTACATTTGTAAAAGGCATGGCTGCCAATGAGGCGAACAGTGGCAGGAATGGTGAAGGTTCCCGATTTCTTGGCCGGGCAAATGAACAGCGTATCAATTTTCTTGCTGTACAAGGCGCCGTTGCTGGATGCGTAATTCGCATTCGAGCTGCTTACATTATACGATTGGACGTAATTGCATTCGAAAAAACAATAATTTCCAAGATCTTTCATGGTGGACGGTATGGTGACGGTTCCGGTCAGGTTGTAGCAACTGCGGAAAGCACCGTCATCGATATACAGCATGGACTCCGGCAACGTCAAATTGCCCGTCACACCGGAGCAATTGCAAAACCCATACGTTCCGACCGAAAGTACTGAAGTTGGAATGGTCAGACCAGTCATGGCCCAGGCGTTCTCAAAAGCGGACTTGTAAATATGTTTGACCGTGGAAGGAACGGCATAGGTGGCCACCTTCGCGTTCGGGTATAGGAATAGGGTATCTTGATTTTTGCTGAACAGAACGCCGTTGGAACCAGAATATCGGGTATTGGACGTGGAAACGGAAAAGGCGGTGAGTTGATAGCAGCCGTAAAAAGCATAGTCGGTAATGTTCTTGACGGTGGAAGGGATGGAAATCTGCCCGGCAAGGTTCCAACAGAAATAGCAGGCGAGATACCCGATGGAAACCAGTGTGGACGGTAGTTTCAGTGTAATAAGGCTGGACATGTACGTTTTTTGGTACGGATTGTAGAAGGCATACCTTGGCAATTCATTGGCCGGATAGGAGGTCTGAACGCCGGTGTCGGTACCGTCCGTTCCTGCATATGCATTGATGGTGGAACCCGTCAAATCAAGTGTGGTGATTGTTCTCAAACGGTCGCGTATGCAGGCGATGTCTCTGGCATCGATGGTTCCGGTCAGGGTGAGTGACAGCAGCTGGGAGGCCTCAGAATCGGTGAGTTGGGCGCTAAGGGTTCCTGCTTTGGTCAGTTGAACGGTCTGCGAAGTCTGAGCCCCAACAAACATCCAACATGCTGAGAATAAGAAGTAAACAAGGACCCATTTTTTCATGCCACAACCCGGTTAAGCTAGTCAAAAATAGGTAAACGTGGGATATTTATCGGTGTTTATTCAGTAAAAACCCTCTTTTTTTCAGTGGAAAGTAATGGGGAGCGTTCGCTGCATTACTTACGAAACGATTTCTCTACAAATTCCTGAAACTGTTCCCTGTAAAGCTCTCCGACGGGTATCGGAACGTTGTTGTTCAATATCACCCGGTAACGCTCGACGGCTTTGATTTTTCCGGTGTGCACAATAAAGGAGCGGTGAATTCGAAGGAAGCGTTCAGCAGGCAGTTCCTCTTCAAATTCCTTGAGGCGTTTTAGAGTGGTGACGATTTCCTTGTTGTCGAGGTTGATTTTGATGTATTCGTTGGCGCTTTCCACATAGAGGATGTCAGCTATGCGAATCTTGACAATTTTTCCTTCGGATTTCACAAACAACTCTGTATCAGGTTCACTTTCCGATTTGATTTGAAACCATTCCTTGGCTTTGTTGACCGATTTGAGGAAAACGGGGTACGGAATCGGTTTGAGCAGATAGTCCAGAGCGTCGATTCTGAATCCTTCCAGAGCGTATTCGCTGTAAGCCGTGGTCAGGATGATTTTTGGCTTGTTGGTGAGTGATTTGGCAAAATCCAAACCGTTGAAGTCGGGCATGTTGATGTCCAGGAACATCAAGTCAACCGGATTGGTCGCCAGAAAGTCCAATGCCTGAAAGGCGCTTTCGAACAGGCCAACCGATTCCAGAAAGGGAGTTTTCCGAATGTAGCCGCCTATCTGTTGCAGGGCCAATGGCTCGTCATCTATCGCTATGCATCTGATTTTCATATGGGTATGGATAGCGATACGGTAAACGACGTTTCCTCGTTCTGAATATCGAGTACGTATTGGTTGGGATACAACAGATTCAAGCTGTGTTTGATATTGGTCAAGCCGATGCCGGAATACCGGTCGTTGGAACGAATTCTGCCCGGGTGAACGCTGTTCTGGATGAAACAGTTCAGCCGTGAATTCTGGATATCCATTTTAAAATGCACGAAGGATTTATTCTCGTAACTGACGCCGTGCTTGAAGGCATTTTCCAGAAAGGAAATGAAGAGCATGGCCGGAATCGGAATATCGGGAATGGTTTCGGGGCGCTCAAACTGGAGATCCACATTTTTGGGGTAGCGCAACTTCATGAGCATGAAATAGCTTTCGATGAATTCCAGCTCCTTGGGCAAGGTGGTTTTTCCGGCGCGGGTATCGTACAACAAGTAGCGCATCAAGGTGGAAAGCCGGATGACGGCATCCCCTGCCCTCTCCTGGTCAACGACAATGAGGGCATAGATGTTGTTCAACGTATTCATCAGAAAATGCGGGCTGACCTGCAATCGAAGTAGGGTGAGTTCGCTTTTGAGCCGTTCATTTTCGAGGGACTCGTTTTTGCGTTCCTCATTGATCCATCTCAGGAACAGTTTGTAGGAGGTGCTTGCGGCTAGGATGAGGATGGAAATGAGAAAAAATTCCAAAAAGTTCCAAAGGGGGGAATTCCCCACTTGGTTGGATGTAGGTTTGAAACCGACGGTGGCAGGCATGCCGTGCCCCAGTTCCATTGGGGGCATATCGGGTCCGATTTCCATAGGGGGCATTTCAGCCGCTTTGGGCGGATTGACTTTTTGGCTCAGATCGAGCGTGGAGAAAACGAGGGCGGCGGCAATCAATAAGGTTGAAGCGGCGTAAATAAGGTACCGTTTTTTGAAAAACAACAGTGGGACCAACACATAGATGTTCAGGAAGAACATCAACATGAACCCAGTGACGATGACCCAATCGGCCCATAGTTTTGTCCAGACAACAGCGTCGAAAACCCTGTCGTGGAAAAAGGGAACCAGATAGACGGTGAGCCAGATCAGGCCGTAAACCAGAAATTCGGTTCGTTTGAATCGGTCGGTATTGAGTGCAGGCATGCCGTAAAAATAAGAATAGATTCGAATCCTGCAAAATCTTTGGCGAGAAGGGCAGAATTTTACTGATCGAGCCGATACACCAGCAGAATGCCTTGATCGATGGAAAGGGAAAATTGCTCGCCGGACGATTCATTGAGCGTGCCCTGCCACCAGGAGGTCAGGTTGCGGTTCTCGAGCGGATATTTCAATCCGAGGGAGGAAATGCTGGAATCGGGTGTCAATGCGAAAATGGAAACCTGCTGGCCTGCAAAACTGTGGAAACGGGCGACGGTGAATGCCCCGTTGAGGGTGGCGCAGACCTCAGGGGCCATGGCATCCATACCGGGTTCGATGAAGTCGTTTTCGCTCATGCCGGAACGGAAGGCGTCGATGCGACCGTAATCGGTGAGCAGGCAAACGGATTTGAGGCGGGGGGCGTAATCGGCCAACAGGGCGATGTTTCCTAAGGTGTGGTCCTCCCTCAAACCAGTGGCGCCAAGGATGGCAATCTCATCAAAGCCGTGTTCCACGCAGTAGTCCACGGCTTTGGTAAGATCGTTGGTTTCCTGTTCAGCCACCAAGTAAATTCGATCAGCAAATTGCGCTTTCAATTCAGCAGAAATGCTGTCCATATCACCGACGATGGCGACGGGCTCACGACCGAAATCGAGGAGTTTGCTCGCTGCTCCGTCGCAACAGACAATGTTCTGGGCGCGCTTCAAAAGATCAAGACGATTTTGTGAGGTCGGAAAGGCTCCGTCAGCCAGGATCAGTGCTTGCATAGGTTTCTCAAAATTTCACGGTAAATTTAGCCAAATAATTCCTTGGCGCAACCACATACAAACCCTTTTCGGTGTACGTGGGGTCCCCGTTGGCAAAATGCGCCTCATAGCCCCAAGCATTGCAAGCATATTTGTTGCTGAATACATTATTGACGAACACACCGATGGTGGCATCCGCACGGCCCAATAGGCGGAACTCATAATTGGCCGAAAAATCGGTCTGGTTGTAAGCCGGAAGCTTCAAGCCCTCGTTCTGCGTGTTGGTATAGTACTGTTGGTCAACGTATTTCGTAACGATGTTTAAACGAACTTTTTCCACCGGCAGGTAGCTCACGCTCAAAGCGGCAATGATTTCTGGCGAATTCGGCAGCTTTATTTCATTGAAATGCTGGCTTATTTGAGCGGCAGAACCCCAGTCGGAGCTGTTGTCGTAGGTTTCGTACCAAGCGGTGTAGTCCACGATGCGGTTGCGGCTCAAGGTCGTGTTGGCGTCGATCTGCAGGCATTTGCAGGGTTTGTAGCCGGCCTGCAG
>Ga0302212_1000678_pt1 | contig 13336 bp, 16 predicted proteins | sample II_Fen_N1_1_FD_200235 | JGI IMG/M metagenome (GOLD analysis project Ga0302212, IMG submission 200235) | Peat permafrost microbial communities from Stordalen Mire near Abisko, Sweden - II_Fen_N1_2 | ecosystem: Environmental > Terrestrial > Soil > Wetlands > Permafrost | place: Sweden: Abisko...
GCACGCACATCGCCCGGCGTCATCGCGTCCAGATCACTCATCCAGCCCACCACCGGGCGGCGGTAGGGCGAGGCCAGAAAGGTGACAGCGGCGGCCTGCTCATAAAGTCGGGCGTGCGGCGAGTCGTCAGTGCGCAGGCGGCGCTCTTCCTTGACCACTTCGATTTCGCGTTTGAACTCGTCGTCCGGCCACTGGTTGTGGGCGAAGCGGTCGGCCTCTAAGCGCATCACCGCTTCGAGCTGGCTGGCCGGAATCTGCTGGTAATAGCCGGTGTTGTCTTGGCCGGTGAAAGCGTTTTCCTGCCCGCCGAGCGCCGCCACCTGCCGGGAAAACTCGCCCGCCTTGACGGTGGGCGTGCCCTTGAACATCATGTGCTCCAGCGCGTGGGCCACGCCCGACGTGCCATCGACCTCGTCCATAGAGCCGACGCGCACCCACAGCATGTGCGCCACGGTGGGTGCGCGGTGGTCAGGCTTGACAATCACCGTCAGGCCGTTGGCCAGCGTGAACTGCTGGACCAGCGGAGACGGCGCCGACGGTGCTGGCGCGCCAGCCAAAACAGGCATCTGAGCCAGGGCCGCAGCACTCAGGCCCAGCGCCAGCGCGGCGGGCAGCAGCCCCGCCCGAAGCCAGTCGCCACGACGCCAGCAAGGATGTAGAAAATAATTCAAGACGACTCCCTTGGGGGGTTTTATAGAATGGTGGACTCTACAAGCTTATTCAATGTTCAGTTTCTTCAAAAAAAAATTACGCTCCGTCCTGTCGCCCTCGCCCGCCGACACGCCCGCCCTGCCCGATCAACCCGCTTCAGCGACACCGCCTGCGGCCAGCCAGCCGCCCGCCAGCCCCGCCGCAGCGCCATCTGTACCCGCCGCAGCGCCCAAGCCGCCTGCGGCCAGCGGCTCGCTGATTGGCAGCGCGCTGGTCACGCCGATTGACATCGACAAAGCCATCGCCGCCGCCGTCGCGCCCGAGCGCCAACGCTGGTTCAGCAAGCTCCAAGAAGGCCTGCGCAAGACCGGCTCCAGCATTTCCAGCGTTTTCACCGGCAGCCAAATCGACGAGCAGCTCTACGAAGACCTCGAAACCGCGCTGCTGATCGCCGACACCGGCGTGCAGGCCACCGAATACCTGCTCGCCGACGTGCGCCGCCGCGTCAAGGAAGGCGGCATGACGCACCCCGTGGCCGTCAAAAATGCGCTGATCGAAGCCATCGCCACGCTGCTCAAGCCGCTCGAAAAGCCGCTGGTCATCGGCGAATTCACGCCCACCGTCATCATGGTCACCGGCGTCAACGGCGCGGGCAAAACCACGTCGATTGGCAAACTCACGCGGCATTTGGCCAACGAAGGCGCCTCGGTGCTGCTGGCGGCGGCCGACACCTTCCGCGCCGCCGCCCGCGAGCAGCTCAGCGTCTGGGCGGATCGCAACACGGTGGAAATCGTCAGCCAGGCGGGCGGCGATCCGGCAGCCGTCAGCTTCGATGCCGTCACAGCAGGCAAGGCACGCGGCAGAGATGTCGTGCTGGTCGATACGGCTGGCCGCCTGCCCACGCAGCTGCACCTGATGGAAGAGCTGCGCAAAATCAAGCGCGTGGTGCAAAAAGCCGACGCCACTGCGCCGCACGAAGTGCTGCTGGTCATCGACGGCAACACCGGCCAGAACGCGCTGGCCCAGGTCAAGGCTTTTGACGAGACGCTGGGGCTGACCGGCCTGGTCGTCACCAAGCTCGATGGCACGGCCAAAGGCGGCGTGCTGGCCGCCATCGCGCTGTGGGCCCGCGAACGGGCCAAAACCGCGCCGCAACTGCGCCCGGTGGCGGTGTATTTCATCGGTGTCGGCGAAAAGCTCGAAGACCTCGAAACCTTCAATGCCCGCGAGTTTGCCCAAGCCTTGCTGGGGTGAGCGACTGGCGCTGGCTTGAAAATCGGCGCACTGCCTTCACCTGTCTTTTTTGAGAGGATTGCTCCCATGTCCGATATTGCAAGCCAGATTTTTCGTTTTGTTTTGAAACTGGCGCTGGGTCTGTTTGCCGCGATTTTTGCGCTCAGCCTGCTGGTCGCCACCTTGGTGGTGCTGGCTTTGGGCTGGCTCAAGGCCTTGATAACCGGGCGCAAACCCGCGCACTCGCTGCTGTTTAGCCGCTTTCAGCAGTTCACGCCGCCAGGTGCCTGGCCCGGCGGCAGCGGCCCGCGTGGCAGCGCGCCCGGCCCCACTGGCGGCCAAGTGGTGGATGTCGAAGCCCGCGAGATCCGCGAGGAAAAGCGCCTGTCCTGAGCAGGCGCAGGCCCGCCCAAGCCAACTTTTAAAACGGATTGTCAACTTCCCCGGCGGGCTTGATCTCTACGGTTTCCGGCAGCTTTTTCTCGGCTTCCAGCGATTTAACGATGTGCCTGAGCAGCGTGCGCAGCTCTCTGGCCAGCGCCAGTCCTGTTTGATCCTTGGTCAGCACTACATCGCCAGTGATTGAAACCCGATCAACCCGGTTCTCAATCTCCAGTCCGCCGATGCGGATCACGTCGCTTTCATTGGCGTAGGGTTTGAAATCAAAATCGTTGTTCATCGCGTGTCCTTAATGTTTGAGAGCCCGGCCTATCACATCGATGAGTTGCACAAGGAAACGTAAAAAGCCGCCTGATCCAGCGTCATCTTTTTTCTGGACTGTGTCATCTTTTTTCGGCGTGATGGCGTCTTTTTTTTGAACAACTTCACCAGTTTCCTGGGTTTTTGGCTTCCTAACTGGCGGCGCAGCGGACTCGGACAGCGTCATGCCCGCATCGCGGACGGTTTGCGACAGTCCGGGCAGCACGCTGACGCCAATCATCTTTTCAAGCTTGGAGACCGTCAGCGTCTCGTAGGTCTGCGTGTCCTCGTTGACCACCAGGTAAGCGCCTGCGCGCCGCTGCGCTGGGCTGTAGATCACTTTCCAGATATGCGTGGGCACCATGACGTTGCCGACCTTCTTGAGCTTGCTGCCGAGAAAAGCCGGGCCGGAAACCACATACAGCTCGCCCTCGGCGCTGGCCATATCGCGGGCCGTGCCTTCCAGACCGGCCCAAACGCCAGCATTGTTGGCGTGAATCTGCGGCACCATGTTGGCCAGCGAAAACGACTCGGCTTGGGCAGTTTTGTTGGCAAAGTCGGCGTTCGGCGCCATGTGCCCCCGGTCGTAGCCGGAGCGGGCGTAATCGTCAAGCTCGGCACGCTCGTTTTCGGGCAGCGATTTTTCGGCGTGGAAGGAATCCTTGCGCGGGAGCACCTTGGCTTGTTTCAGGTTCTCGCGGGTCAGGTGCTCGGCGGCATAAAGCGGCGTGCGGCTGACGCCCGAATGCAGCACTACAAAGGCCTCAAAGCAAATCTCCCGGGTGCGCGCCTGTAGTTTGGGATTGCTAACCACGGGCGGCTGTCCAGCAACAAAATGCTGGGGGCAAGCGGTGCCGGCCAAGGCTGATGCACTGGCAACCAGCGTCAGAGAGAAAATAAAAGTACGAAGCATGGATAAAAGATCAAAGAATGTTTTGTGAACAAGGTCGCCAGTGTGCCGCAAACCGCCTTGCAACTTGACACCCGGGTTCACAGACTCTTTACCTGCTGCCCCGCTATGGGGATTGAACCAAGCCTTTTACGCGGGGTCCATCACCGGACTTGAATTAGCCACAGACTATCTACCCCATTGAAACGACTGTTTAGCACTCTACCCGGTGGAGTGCTAACATTTGAGAAAAAGACAGAAGGAGTTTAGCCATGTCACATGCTTTTTTCCCTAGCACCATGAAGTCAGTTGCGATAGTGCCGCTTGCGCCGAGCGCGGCAGTTGCCGTCACAAATCCTTGGGCGATGATGCCGCCGCTGGGCAATCTGGACGCCTATATTTCGGCCGTCAACCGCATGCCCATGCTCACGCTGGAGCAGGAGCAGGAGTTCTCTAGAAAGCTCAAGGAACAAAACGACCTGGACGCCGCAGGCAAGCTGGTGCTGTCGCACCTGCGTCTGGTGGTGTCGATTTCGCGCAAATACCTGGGTTACGGCCTGCCGCACGGCGATTTGATTCAGGAAGGCAACATCGGCCTGATGAAGGCGGTCAAACGCTTTGACCCCGATCAGAATGTGCGCTTGGTCAGCTACGCGATGCACTGGATCAAGGCCGAGATCCACGAGTACATCCTGAAAAACTGGCGCATGGTCAAGGTCGCCACGACCAAAGCGCAGCGCAAGCTGTTTTTCAACCTGCGCTCGATGAAGCAAGGCTACAAAGACGACGCCGACGTGGCGACGCACCGCGACACACTGACCGAAAGCCAGATCGACGCGATGGCCAAGACGCTGAACGTCAAGCGCGAAGAAGTCATCGAGATGGAGCAGCGCATGTCCGGCGGCGACGTGCTGCTCGACCCCAGCCCCGGCGACGATGGCGAAGACGCGTTCGGCCCGATTGCGTATTTAGCCGACAGCGCGCAGGAGCCGACGGCGCTGATGGAGTCGCGCCAGCACGACAGCCTGACCACCGACGGCCTGAGCAGCGCGCTGCAGGAGCTGGACCCGCGCGCGCGCCGCATCGTCGAAGAACGCTGGCTCAATGTGAACGACGACGGCTCGGGCGGCATGACGCTGCACGATCTGGCCGCCGAGTACAAGGTCAGCGCCGAGCGCATCCGCCAGATTGAAGTGGCGGCCATGAAAAAGATGAAAAAGGCGTTGAGCGCCTTCGCCTGAACGGGCGCCGCTCCGGCCCAAAGCCTGCCGCCGAAAAGCGGCGGGCTTTTTTTGTCAGTGGTTTTTGAGCAGCAGCGCAATGTCGGAGGCCAGCGCCTCGGCGCCAGCGCCGTAGCGGCTGTACAGCCGCAGTTGGCCTTTGGTGTCATAGATATAGCTGCCCGCCGAATGGTCTAGCGTGTAGCTGCCGGGCGTTTTGCTTTCGACTTTTTTGTAATAAATTTTGAAATCCTTGCTCACCTGGGGTAGCTGTGCCAGCGTGGGCCGCAGCGCCAGAAAGCTCGGATCAAAATTGGCCATATAGGCCTTGAGCAGCTCGGGCGTGTCGCGCTCGGGGTCCAGCGTGATGAAAATGCCCTGCAGCCTGTCTCCGTCCTTGCCGAGCTGCAGCTTGACCTGCGCCAGTTCGGCCATCGAGGTCGGGCACACATCCGGGCATTGGGTAAAGCCAAAAAACACCACGACGATCTTGCCGGCAAAGTCTTTCAGCGTGCGCGGCTGGCCGTTGTGGTCGGGCAGCGAAAAGCCCTGCGCGTAGTCGGCACCGGTCAGGTCAATGCTTTTAAACGCGGGCTTGCCGGGCGAACAGGCGGCCAGCAGGCCAGCGGTCATTGACAGTGCCACAACGCTGCCCAAGGCTTTGATGGCGTTCCTGCGTTCAGGCTGCATTGGCTCGGTAAATTTCATCAAAACTCCAGATGTCAAACAAGGTAATGGTCCAGCAGCAGCGCGGCAAACAGGCCCGAAAGGTGAATCAGCGAAAAGCGAAAGGTTTTACGCGCCAGCGCGTCGGAATAATTTCGCCACAACTTCCAAGCGTAGCCGCTGAAACCGATGCTCAGTCCGACGGCGGCCACCAGGTACAGCCAGCCGCTCATCTTGAACACAAAAGGCATCAGGCAGGCGGCAAACAGCACCAAAGTGTATAAAAACACCTGCAGCCGGGTGAACTCGTTGCCGTGCGTGACCGGCAGCATCGGCAGGCCGGCCTTGCGGTAGTCTTCGACGCGGTACAGCGCCAGCGCCCAAAAGTGCGGCGGCGTCCAGAGAAAAATGATCAAAAACAAAATCAAGGCTTCGGGACCGACTTCGCCGGTCATCGCGGCCCAACCCAGCACCGGCGGCATGGCACCCGACGCGCCGCCGATGACGATGTTTTGCGGCGTCAGCGGTTTCAAAATCACCGTATAGACCACCGCGTAGCCGACGAAGGTGGCAAAGGTCAGCCACATGGTCAGCGGATTGACCCAGACGTACAAAATCCACGAGCCCAGCGCACACAGGGCCGCCGAGAACGTCAGCGTCAGCGGCTTGCCGAGCTGGCCGCGCGCCGTGGGGCGCCAAGCGGTGCGGCGCATTTTGGCGTCAATCTGCTGCTCGATCAGGCAGTTGAAGGCCGCTGCCGCCCCGGCCACCAGCCAGATACCCGCGCAGGCGATCAAGGCCAGCCTGACATCGAGCCAGCCCGGCGCGCCAGGAACGGCCAGCACCATGCCAATCAGCGCGCAAAACACGATCAGCTGGATCACGCGCGGCTTGGTCAGCGCATAAAACTGCGCTAGCCGGGACAAGGTGCTGACACTGGAGACGGCCGAGGAGCTGGAGGTGTTCATGCGGACACTCGTGAAGTCTTTAAGGTGGAAATGCGTACCAGCACCGGCAGGCTACGACTAGAAAATAAAATTCCCATCAGCACCAGCACCAGCGCCGCCGCACCGCCGGTATGCATCACAGCGGCCAGCAGTGGCCAGCCCAGCACCACGTTGCTCAGGCCGGTGGCCGCCTGCAGCAACGTCAAACCCGCCAGCCAGCGCGCCTGCCGACGAAAAACCGGTCTGCGGTGCAGGCTGGCCGCCAGCAGCAGCAAAGCGACCAGCGCCACATAAGCGCCGAGTCGATGGGCGTAATGAATCGCCGTCAGCGCCGCAAAGCTGATGCGGGCGCCGTCAAGGCCAGCGCCCAGCGAGCGCCACAGCGTAAAGCCCTGCCGGAAATCCATCACGGGCCAGAACGACTGCTGGCAGGCCGGGAAATCCATGCAGGCCAGCACCGCGTAATTGGTGCTGACCCAACCGCCCAGTGCCATCTGCAGCCACAGCAGGGCAAAGACAATCAGGATCGAGCGCCGGACGCGCGTGCTAAGAACCGCCGCCGAAGCATGTTTGCGCACCTGCGCATGGCGCACCACCTGCGCCCGCAGCAGCGCCAGCAGCACCAGCCCACCGAGCAGGTGCGCGGTGACGATCAGCGGAAACAGCTTCATCGTCACCGTGAGCGCCCCAAAAGCGCCCTGCAGACAAACCCAGAGCAAGGTCACAGTCGGCCACCAGGGAGAAAGCAGGCAGTTTTGGCATGATTGGCACGACGCACAAAGCGTGTTGCTGCGCTTTCGCGCGCGGCAGGCCTGCCAACTGGCCAGCGTCAAGGTGAGGATCAGCACGCCAACGCCGGTGGCCAGGTAGCGGTGAATCATCTCAACCCAGGCTTTGGTGTGCGTCACCGGGCCGCCCGGTAAGGCATTTTGCGCCGCCTCAATGTGCTGCGCGGCCCCCACCGGGCTGGCGCTGCCGTAGCAACCTGGCCAGTCCGGGCAGCCCAGACCGGAATCAGTGAGCCGGGTAAAAGCGCCAAACAGCACCAGATCAAAGGTCAAAAACAAAGTCAGCTGTGTCAGCGACTGCAGGCGCCGCGCCGTCGAAACCTGCCCGTGGCGCAGCCAGAGCCAAGCCAGCGGCCCCAGCGCCACGGCCAGCCCCATGAACATCAGGTGCAAGGCTGGGCTGAAGTTGTACAAATCGGTGGTGGGCATGGTTTAACGCGCCCTGCCTTCTGTGTCCCAACTGCTGGAGGCGCGCAGCAGGCGCTCCAGATCGCGCTTGGCTTTCGCGGCGGCGGCCCTGTCCATGTTGGCCGGAAAACGCATCATCAGGTTGCCCAGCGGATCGACCAGATAAAGGTGATCCTGCAGCCGCTGGCCTGCGGCGGGTACCAGCCACTGCGCCAGTTCGGCGGGCGCCGCACGCAGCACGGTGGCGGCTTCCAGCGCGGGCCGCAGCGCGGCAGGCACCGGCGCCTCGTCGCTGACCAGCCAGACGCGGTCCAGCCGCCCTTTTTCCTTGCCCAGCGACTCGCGCAGTTGGCGCTGGAAATACAGGTTTTGCTCGCAGCCCGCCTCACAGGCGCCGCCCGCGACGCTGAGCAGCAGCCACTGGTCTTTCAGCGCGGTGAGCTGGCCGGGCTGGCCTTCGAGCGTGCGCGTCGCCAGCGCGGGCAACGGGCGCTGCGGCTCGATCAACTCGCCAAAATTGCGCCGCCCTTCGGGCCGGATCACGTAATAGGTGAAATAAGAAGCCACCACCGGACTGGCACAAATCAACAACACAGCCAGCATTTTCCAGCGACCGGCACGGGTTTCAGGCGTGACAACCGGCGGATGAAGCGCGGGCATGGCGTACACCGTCAGGCTCAAAGGCTGGTGCCGGGCCGAAGGCTGGAAGGAATCGGGAAGATCGTTGTTCAAAACAGCTCACACAGTTAATCGCGGCACGCTGCCCGTGATGAGTTTCGTAAAGGCGCTATCAGCTGGAACCAAGCGTACAAAACAAGCACCAGCGTACACAGGCCAAACCATTGAAAAGCATAACCGTAATGCCTGTCCACCCCGAAATTAGGCGCGGGCCAGTCGCGCAGCAAGCCTTCGCTGGGCGCGCCGGTCTGCAGCAGCGACAGCGCCAGCAGGGGCAAGCCGGTTTCAGCGCGAAAAGCCTCGATATCCAGATTTTGCCGGATCGCGCCACCGTCAGCACCCTTGAAAGCATAGAGCTTTGACGGCGGCGGGGCCACCCGTCCGGTGACAGTCACCAGCCCGCTCGGCGTCGAGATCGCGGGCAGGCGCTCACGCGCCAGAAAGTTGCGCGGCACCCAGCCGCGCTGCACCAAAATCACCCGCCCGCTGCCCTGCAGCGCCAGCGGCGTCAGCACCCAAAAGCCGACCCGGCCATTCATCGGGCGATTGTCCAGGTACACCGTGTGTGCGGGCAGCCACACGCCCTGCAACTGCGCAGGCCGGTAAAACGCCTGGGTCGGGTTTTGAATCGCAGCCAGCGCCTGCGCGTCCAGCGCGTCCAGCGCGCTTGCGGCGTCAATGGCAGACTGAATGGCCTTTTTCTCATCGGCGCGGCGCAACTGCCAGCAGCCCAGCGAAAACGTCAGCCCCGCCACCAGCACGGCGGCCAGCGTCAGCAGCCAGAAGCGGCGCGTGTACAGGGCGGCGGTCAAGGGCAGATAATCCGGTTCATGCTTTATTTTGTCGCACTGGGGTTTATCGCCATTCTCGCCAGTTTGGGGACGGCGCTTTTTTTCATGCTCAGGCGTGGCAACGGCGACGACGACGGCCAGCGCAAAACCAGCCACATGGCGCGCGCACTGGCGCTTCGGGTCGGATTTTCAATCGTGCTGTTTGTCTGCATTTTGCTGGCGTGGAAGCTGGGCTATATCCAGCCGACCGGCATTTCGGCCGGACGATAAGCTCACAGCCAGTACACCAAGATATACAGCCCCAGCCACACCACATCGACAAAATGCCAGTACCAGGCCGCGCCTTCAAAGCCGAAGTGTTTGTTGGCGGTGAAATGGCCTTTTTGCAGGCGCAGCGTGATGGCCAGCAGCATCAACATGCCGACCAGCACATGAAAGCCGTGAAAACCCGTCAGCATGTAAAAGGTTGAGCCATAGACGCCAGAAGTCAGTTTCAGATTCAGCTCGGAATAGGCGTGAAAGTATTCATAGCCCTGCACCGTCAAAAAGGTGATGCCCAGCAGCACCGTCAGCCACATAAACGCGAGGGTGCGGCCCCGGTGATTTTCGAGAAGGGAATGGTGGGCCACCGTCAGCGTCACGCCGGAACTCAGCAGCAGCGCGGTGTTGATGGTCGGCAGCCAGAACGGCGTCATCGTCTCGAAGGGCTCGATGATGCGGGCGGGCGAGGCGGTGACACCTTCGACCAAGCTGGGCCAGACGGCTTTGAAATCGGGCCACAGCAGCGCGTTGTCCAGACTGCCCAGCGCAGGCACCGAATGCGCCCGCGCCCACCACAGCGCGGTGAAAAAAGCGCCGAAAAACATCACTTCCGAAAAAATAAACCAGCTCATGCTCCAGCGAAAAGACAGGTCAATCCTGTGGCCGTACAGGCCGCTTTCGCTCTCGGCAATCGCGTCGCTGAACCACTGAAACAGCGTGCCCAGCCACACCGCCATGCCCAGCGCCAAGCACCACGCGCCCCAGCCCGCGCCGTTGATCCACTGGCTGGCCCCCAGAATCACAAAGAACAGGCCGATGGCCGCCATGACCGGATGGCGCGACGGGCCGGGAACGAAATAATGGGAAGTAGTCCCATGAGTGGCTGATGACATCGCTCGACTCCTGTTTTTCTGTTGAATTCCGAATACGCTTTTGACTTCCAGCGCAACGCGCCCTGACACTGGCTGAAGGCTTCGCGGATTTGAGTTGCTAGCGCCCCACCACCAGATTCACCAGCACCACCAGTGCGGCCACAAAGATAAAAATCGCAATCAGCCCGACGATGATGATGTGCAACAGGCTGAGCTGCTGCACGTCTTCTTCAAAATCCCCCCGCGCCCGCAGGCCGACAAACGACCAGGCCACAGCCTTGACGGTGCGCCAGAGAGATTTTTTCGGGCGCGGCGGCGGCGGTGGCGGCGTTTTCGAGTTCATGTGCCAGCCTTTCCATCAGGCGCTGCGGCAGCGGCTTTCGAGGTGTCCGGCGCTGCGGGCACCCGGCCGCCGACTTCAAAAAACGTGTACGACAGCGTGATCGTTTTCACATCTTTGGACAGCTTGGGATCAATCACAAACGCCACCGGCCACTGCTTTTTCTCGCCCGGCGCGAGCGTGTACTGGCGAAAGCAAAAGCATTCAACCTTGTTGAAATGCGCCCCGGCCTGCGCAGGCGCGTAGCTGGGAATGGCCTGGGCGGACATGGTGCGGTTTTGCACGTTCTGGAATTCGTACATCACCGTGGCCAGCTCGCCCGGATGCACCTGCAGCGAATTGATGGCCGGTTTGAAATGCCAAGGGCCGCGTGCGTTGGCATCAAACTCCACCGTGATGGTGCGGCTCACGTCCACCTGCGTGTTGGCCTCAACCGTGGCTGTCGCGCCCGGAATCTGCCGGTCGCCCAGCGCCAGCACGTTAATGCCGGTCATCTCGCAAATGGCTTTGTAAATCGGCACCAGCGCGTAACCAAAGCAGAACATGGCCAGCACGATCACGCCCAGCTTGCCGAACATCCTGAAATTTTCGCGCTTGAGCTGCAGCATCTTGCGTCCGGCTCAATGGCCCAGAAAAACCATCTTGGCCATAAAACCGGCAAAAAATACAAAGGCCACCGACGCCAAAATCAGCGCCAGACGCAGGTTGCTTTTCTTTTGTTCGGGCGTTGTCATCTTCAAGCCTCCCTAGCCGATGATGCGGGTGGCGCTGCTGTCGAGCCGGGGCGGCGTTTCAAAGGTGTGAAACGGCGCGGGCGACGGCACTTCCCACTCCAGCCCTTCAGCACCCTTGCCGCCCTCATCGACCCACGGGTTTTGTTTGGCGGGCGCACCCTTGCCGCGCATGGCGGGAAGCACGACGGCCAGGAAAAAATACACCTGTGCAAAGCCAAAGAAAAACGCGCCCACGCTGGCCACCGCGTTGAAATCGGCAAACTGCATCGGGTAATCGGCGTAGCGGCGCGGCATGCCGGCCAGCCCCAAAAAGTGCATCGGGAAAAACGTCACGTTGAACGACACCAGCGACCACCAGAAATGAATCTGGCCGCGCCGCTCGCTGTACATCACGCCGGTCCACTTCGGGCTCCAGTAGTAATAACCGGCAAACATGGCGTAAAGCGACCCGGCCACCAGCACATAATGAAAATGCGCGACGACGTAATAAGTGTCCTGCAACTGAATATCAATCGGCGCGACGGCCAAAATCACGCCGGTCAGCCCGCCAATGGTGAAGACAAAAATAAAACCGACGGCAAATAACATCGGCGTTTCAAATGTCATCGAGCCGCGCCACATCGTCGCAATCCAGTTAAACACTTTCACGCCGGTCGGCACGGCGATCAGCATGGTCGAATACATAAAAAACAACTGGCCCGTGACCGGCATGCCGGTGGTGAACATGTGGTGCGCCCAAACGACAAAACTCAAAATCGCAATCGAGCCGGTCGCATACACCATAGACGCATAACCAAACAGGCGCTTGCGCGAAAATGCCGGAATGATGTGGCTGATGATGCCAAACGCGGGCAAGATCATGATGTACACCTCGGGGTGGCCGAAGAACCAGAAAATATGCTGGTACATCACCGGGTCGCCGCCGCCAGCAGGGTTAAAAAAGCTGGTGCCAAAGTGCCGATCCGTCAGCGTCATGGTGATGGCGCCCGCCAGCACCGGCATCACGGCAATCAGCAAATAAGCGGTGATCAGCCACGTCCAGCAAAACATCGGCATTTTCATCAGCGTCATGCCGGGCGCGCGCATGTTCAGGATGGTGACGATGATGTTGATCGAGCCCATGATGGACGAAGCGCCCAGCAGGTGCATCGCAAAAATGCCCGAATCCATCGACGGCCCCATCTGCAGCGTCAGCGGTGCGTACAGCGTCCAGCCCGCAGCGGGCGCGCCGCCGGGCATGAAAAACGACGACACCAGCATCAACCCCGCCGGAATCATCAGCCAGAAGCTGAAATTGTTCATGCGCGCAAACGCCATGTCGGACGCGCCGATTTGCAGCGGAATCATCCAGTTCGCAAAGCCGACAAAGGCCGGCATGATGGCGCCAAACACCATGATGAGGCCGTGCATCGTCGTGAGCTGGTTGAACAGCTCCGGGTTGACCAGTTGCAGCCCCGGCTGAAACAACTCGGCGCGAATCAGCAGCGCCAGCACGCCGCCAATCATCAACATGGTGAAGCTGAACAGCAGGTACAGCGTGCCAATGTCTTTGTGGTTGGTGGCATAGACCCAGCGTTGCCAGCCCGTCGGAGTGGCGTGGCCGTGGTCATCGTGGGCGTGTGCGGGGTGATCCAGAACTGCACTCATCTTGACTTCCTTTGGTGGGCTTGTGCCGGTGGCTTGGAGGGTTCGGATGTCAGAGCGGCTTGGCGGCAGCTTTTTCAGCCGTCTTGAGCGCGACCCAGGCGCTGTAGTCCTGCGCGGACAGCACCTTGACGTGAATCGGCATGTAGGCGTGCTCCTTGCCGCACAGCTCTTGGCACTGGCCGTAAAAATCGCCCACGCGCTCGGCGCGAAACCATGTATCGCGCACAAAGCCGGGAATCGCGTCCTGCTTGATGCCAAAAGCGGGCACAGCAAAGGCGTGAATCACATCGCTGGCGGTGGTGATGATGCGGATTTTTTTATTCACCGGCACGACCAGCGGCTTGTCCACCTTGAGCAGGTAGTCGTCGGGGGCGATTTCACCGGGTTTGGCGCCGCCGTTATCGGACATCTGGCGCTGGGCGATGTCCAGCGTGGAGACAAACGCGATGCCCTCGCCCTCGCCCTTGAGGTAGTCGTAGCCCCATTTCCACTGGATGCCGGTGGCCTTGATG
>Ga0302212_1000682_pt1:0-2500 | contig 13289 bp, 6 predicted proteins | sample II_Fen_N1_1_FD_200235 | JGI IMG/M metagenome (GOLD analysis project Ga0302212, IMG submission 200235) | Peat permafrost microbial communities from Stordalen Mire near Abisko, Sweden - II_Fen_N1_2 | ecosystem: Environmental > Terrestrial > Soil > Wetlands > Permafrost | place: Sweden...
TTTTTGCCGAAAATTAGGGAAACATTTGCCGAAAATTAGGCTTTGATTGATTTGATGATAGCACGATGACTATGAATCCGATCAGGATGCAAATGGTGTCAAATTTTACAGAGTCACTAGTTCTACCGCAATAAAAACAAAACTACAGGCCGCAACTGATTTGATGATGGCACGATGACTATGAATCCGATCGGGTTGCGAATAGTGGCAAACTGTACAGAGTCACTACCCGTACCAGAATATCTTTAAACCTACACCTCGGTCTCGGAAAGTCATTGTAAAACTCAAACGAAATACTTTGTCGAAAATTCGGCAACCGTTTGTTGAAATTTAGGCAAAAGTCAGTCGAAATTTAGGCAAAAGTCAGCTGAAATTTAGGCAAAAGTCTGCCGATAATTAGGCTTTGATTGATTTGATGAGGAAACGATGACTAGGAATCCGATCAGGTAATAATCCGCAATAAATACAAAACTACACCACGGTGGGGGTAAAGTGTTTGAGAAATATTCACTTGAAGTCGCGGCCTAAAAATAGGCCGCAGAAAGCCTAATAATAAGCCGCGACTCGTCTGATGATAGCACAATGACTGTGAATCCGATTTGGTTGCAAATAGTGGCAAACTGTACAGAGTCACTACCCGTACCGGAATAACTTAAAACCAACACCTCGGTCTCGGAAAAAATATTGTATAAAACGCAATCGAATTCGGAATCCGTTTTTTGCCGAAAATTAGGGAAACATTTGCCGAAAATTAGGCTTTGATTGATTTGATGATAGCACGATGACTATGAATCCGATCAGGATGCAAATGGTGTCAAATCGTACAGAGTCACTAGTTCTACCGCAATAAAAACAAAACTACACCACGGTGGGGGTAAAGTGTTTGAGAAATATTCACTTGAAGTCGCGGCCTAAAATTAGGCCGCAACTGATTTGATGATGGCACGATGACTATGAATCCGATCGGGTTGCGAATAGTGGCAAACTGTACAGAGTCACTACCCGTACCAGAATATCTTTAAACCTACACCTCGGTCTCGGAAAGTCATTGTAAAACTCAAACGAAATACTTTGTCGAAAATTCGGCAACCGTTTGTTGAAATTTAGGCAAAAGTCAGTCGAAATTTAGGCAAAAGTCAGCTGAAATTTAGGCAAAAGTCTGCCGATAATTAGGCTTTGATTGATTTGATGAGGAAACGATGACTAGGAATCCGATCAGGTAATAATCCGCAATAAATACAAAACTACACCACGGTGGGGGTAAAGTGTTTGAGAAATATTCACTTGAAGTCGCGGCCTAAAAATAGGCCGCAGAAAGCCTAATAATAAGCCGCGACTCGTCTGATGATAGCACGATGACTGTGAATCCGATTTGGTTGCAAATAGTGGCAAACTGTACAGAGTCACTACCCGTACCGGAATAACTTAAAACCTACACCTCGGTCTCGGAAAAGTCATTGTGTAAAACGCAATCGAATGTCGCGGCCTAAAATTTGGCAACCCTTTTTTGCCGAATATTAGGGAAACATTTGCCGAAAATTAGGCTTTGATTGATTTGATGATAGCACGATGACTATGAATCCGATCAGGATGCAAATGGTGTCAAATCGTACAGAGTCACTAGCCCTACCGCAATAAATACAAAACTACACCACGGTGGGGGTAAAGTGTTTGAGTAATATTCACTTGAAGTCGAGGCCTAAAAATAGGCCGCAGAAAGCCTAATAATAAGCCGCGACTGGTCTGATGATAGCACAACGACTGTGAATTCGATTGGGTTGCAAATAGTGGCAAACTGTACAGAGTCACTACCCGTACCGGAATAAGAAAAACCTACACCTCGGTCTCGGAAAAGTTATTGTGTAAAACGCAATCGAATGTCGCGGCCTAAAATTCGGCAACCGTTTGCCGAATATTAGGTAAACATTTGCCGAAAATTAGGCTTTGAGTGACTTGATGATAGCACGATGACTATGTATTTGATTAGGTTGCAAATAGTGGCAAACTGTACAGAGTCACTACCCGTACCAGATTAACTAAAAACCTACACCTCGGTCTCGGTAAAGTTATTGTGTAAAACGCAATCGAATGTCGCTTCCTAAAATTCGGCAATCGTTTGCCGAAAATTAGGGAAACATTTGCCGAAAATTAAGCTTTGATTGATTTGATGATAGCACGATGACTATGAATCCGATCAGGATGGAAATGGTGTCAAATCGTACAGAGTCACTAGCCCTACCACACTAAATACAAAACTACACCACGGTGGGGGTAAAGTCATCGTGTAAAACTCAATCGAAAGTTGCGGCCTAAAAATAGGCTTCTGTTTGCCGATTATTATGCCGCAGAAAGCCGATTTTTAGGCCTTCCTTGAAATAGTCAAACTCAACGATTGTTCGGCTTGACTCGGAAATTAAAATAAAAGACGTAGTTAATAATCTTGTTATAAGAATAATATTATAGCAGTAGGTATTACTATCGCTGTTATAGTATTTGCAAA
>Ga0302212_1000682_pt1:10000-13289 | contig 13289 bp, 6 predicted proteins | sample II_Fen_N1_1_FD_200235 | JGI IMG/M metagenome (GOLD analysis project Ga0302212, IMG submission 200235) | Peat permafrost microbial communities from Stordalen Mire near Abisko, Sweden - II_Fen_N1_2 | ecosystem: Environmental > Terrestrial > Soil > Wetlands > Permafrost | place: Sweden...
ATCTAAGGAACCATAACTGATTTAATGAGCCATTCGCAGTTTAGCCGTGTTAAGGCGTGTACTTAGACATGCATGGCTTAATCTTTGAGACAAGCATATGACTACTGGCAGGATCAACCAGGTAGCTATTCTCTACCATTCCCACTAGGTGCCACCCTAGGGGTTACGCCGGCGGAAGCCAAGCTCCCCTTGAACGCCACGTCGAGTCTCGTGGACACCGGCAGGCGCCGTGCGTGCTACTTTGCGCGGTGACGATTTTCCGCTTCCTGCAATGCATCACGACGACGCCTTTCCCTCCGCGTGTGGGACGAGCACGCTTTCTCCACGAGCATACAAAGCCCGTACGTGTATCTTTGCCTCGACCGCCGGCCGACTAGCTCGTAGTCTCGCACGGTCTTGGTCTAACCATCGTTCTAGGCTTCATAACGCCACCAAGGGTAAACGTTTGAACGCCTATACACCGTTTGCGACAAGCCGTCTGCCTCCCGGATGAACCGGGCCAGACTTACAGGACGAGTCAGGCTAAAAGCGCGACATTGCGTCCAACAAGCGACGTTTGGGACCCTCGTAAGAGCCTGCACCGCGCTAACGGGAGGCACACCGTCAACGGCCAAGCGTTGCGGTCTGTGCTTCACTGTCTGTCGGTGACTTTCTTGCCTGTACCAAATAGGCAGCGTGGACACGCACGCCGAGTTGCGGCCTACACTGCCCAGAGAGTTTCTACTTGTCCCCTGTACATATGTACAGTTTCAACTTTCGACATCTCTCTACATATATAGCAAGGTCAGTTCAAATGGATGGCAATATCAGGGAAAGTCAATTTAAATCGGCTGTAAAAATGAAGAGGGGGAAAAAAATCAATACCGCGACGTACTTCTTGCGGTCTTTTTGAAAAGGAAGCCCGGCCTCTTTTTTCAAAGTCCACAAACGGACGCCGTGTGGGCTGTGGTCGTGTCTAGGGCGGCACCAGTGAACGTGTACGCTATACCACACGTCCGCATCAGGCATGTGTCACTTGGAGACACATCATGACGAGGCGGAACGGCCTCTCAATTTTCTTCCCTACTTCTTGCGGTCTTTTTGCGGTCTTTTTGAAAAAGAAGCCCGGCCTCTTTTTTCAAAGTCCACAAACGGACGCCGTGTGGGCTGTGGTCGTGTCTAGGGCGGCACCAGTGAACGTGTACGCTATACCACACGTCCGCATCAGGCATGTGTCACTTGGAGACACATCATGACGAGGCGGAACGGCCTCTCAATTTTCTTCCCTACTTCTTGCGGTCTTTTGCGGTCTTTTTGAAAAGGAAGCCCGGCCTCTTTTTTCAAAGTCCACAAACGGACGCCGTGTGGGCTGTGGTCGTGTCTAGGGCGGCACCAGTGAACGTGTACCACACGTCTGCATCAGGCATGTGTCACTTGGAGACACATCATGACGAGGCGGAACGGCCTCTCAATTTTCTTCCCTACTTCTTGCGGTCTTTTGCGGTCTTTTTGAAAAAGAAGCCCGGCCTCTTTTTTCAAAGTCCACAAACGGACGCCGTGTGGGCTGTGGTCGTGTCTAGGGCGGCACCAGTGAACGTGTACGCTGTACCACACGTCTGCATCAGGCATGTGTCACTTGGAGACACATCATGACGAGGCGGAACGGCGTCTCAATTTTCTTCCCTACTTCTTGCGGTCTTTTGCGGTCTTTTTGAAACAGAAGCCCGGCCTCTTTTTTCAAAGTCCACAAAACGGACGCCGTGTGGGCTGTGGTCGTGTCTAGGGCGGCACCAGTGAACGTGTACGCCATACCACACGACTGCATCAGGCATGTATCACTTGGAGACACATCATGACAAGGCGGAACGGCCTCTCAATTTTCTTCCCTACTTCTTGCGGTCTTTTGCGGTCTTTTTGAAAAAGAAGCCCGGCCTCTTTTTTCAAAGTCCACAAACGGACGCCGTGTGGGCTGTGGTCGTGTCTAGGGCGGCACCAGTGAACGTGTACGCTGTACCACACGTCTGCATCAGGCATGTGTCACTTGGAGACACATCATGACGAGGCGGAACGGCGTCTCAATTTTCTTCCCTACTTCTTGCGGTCTTTTGCGGTCTTTTTGAAACAGAAGCCCGGCCTCTTTTTTCAAAGTCCACAAAACGGACGCCGTGTGGGCTGTGGTCGTGTCTAGGGCGGCACCAGTGAACGTGTACGCCATACCACACGACTGCATCAGGCATGTATCACTTGGAGACACATCATGACAAGGCGGAACGGCCTCTCAATTTTCTTCCCTACTTGCGGTCTTTTGCGGTCTTTTTGAAAAAGAAGCCCGGCCTCTTTTTTCAAAGTCCACAAACGGACGCCGTGTGGGCTGTGGTCGTGTCTAGGGCGGCACCAGTGAACGTGTACGCTATACCACACGTCCGCATCAGGCATGTGTCACTTGGAGACACATCATGACGAGGCGGAACGGCTTCTCAATTTTCTTCCCTTCTTCCTTATCGCAGAAATGACGGCTATATGTATTGGGTCATGACTATGACTCCATTCAGGATGCAAATGGTGTCAAATCGTACAGAGTCACTAACCCTACCGCAATAAATACAAAACTACACCACGGTGGGGGTAAAGTGTTTGAGTAATATTCACTTGAAGTCGCGGCCTATAAATAGGCCGCAGAAAGCCTAATAATAGGCCTCGACTGATCTGATGATAGCACGATGACTGTGAATCCGATCGCGTTGCAAATAGTGGCAAACTGTGCAGAGTAACTACCTGTACCGGAATAACTGAAAATCTACACCTCGGTCTCGGAAAAGTCATTGTGTAAAACGCAGTCGAAAGTCGCGGCCTAAAAATCGGCAACCGTTTTTTGCCGAATATTCGGGAAACATTTGCCGAAAATTAGGCTTTGATTGATTTGATGATAGCACGATGACTATGAATCCGATCAGGATGCAAATGGTGTCAAATCGTAGAGAGTCACTAGCCCTACCGCAATAAATACAAAACTACACCACGGTGGGGGTAAAGTGTTTGAGAAATATTCACTTGAAGTCGCGGCCTAAAAATAGGCCGCAGAAAGCCTAATAATAAGCCGCGACTCGTTTGATGATAGCACGATGACTGTGAATCCGATTGGGTTGCAAATAGTGGCAAACTGTACAGAGTCACTACCCGTATCGGAATAACTAAAAACCTACACCTCGGTCTCGGAAAAGTCATTGTGTAAAACGCAATCGAATGTCGTGGCCTAAAATTTGGCAACTCTTTTTTGCCGAAAATTAGGGAAACATTTGCCGAAAATTAG
>Ga0302212_1000699_pt1 | contig 13088 bp, 9 predicted proteins | sample II_Fen_N1_1_FD_200235 | JGI IMG/M metagenome (GOLD analysis project Ga0302212, IMG submission 200235) | Peat permafrost microbial communities from Stordalen Mire near Abisko, Sweden - II_Fen_N1_2 | ecosystem: Environmental > Terrestrial > Soil > Wetlands > Permafrost | place: Sweden: Abisko...
TAAAAATTGTAGGAATTACCAAAGCATCATCTACAACGAAAGCAGGTGAAGATGGATCCCAAGCAGTGTAACCACGAGCTTCGAAAGTGCTACGGATACCACCATTAGGGAAAGAAGAAGCATCAGGCTCTTGTTGAGCAAGAAGTTTCCCAGAAAAATCTTCGATAATAGCTTCGCCAGGAGCACCGGCGTAGTCAATAAATGAATCATGCTTCTCAGCAGTACCATCAGTTAATGGTTGAAACCAGTGGGTGTAGTGAGTAGCTCCTAATTCTGTAGCCCAAAGTTTCATACCTGCTGCAACTTGGTTTGCAAGTGCGATATCAAGTGTTGCACCTTTTTGAATTACATTGTTTAATGCTTTCAATGCATCTTTTGAAAGATATTTTACCATTGCGGCTTTGTTGAAAACATACTTTCCGTAATAATCGGAAGTGTACTTTGAAGGGGCAATAACTTCAACGGCTTTTTTCTTAAAAGCTTCTTCTACTGCGTTAAATCTCAATGATGACATAATTATATTTTTTGTGGGTTAAATTTTATTGATTTATTTTTTTATATACTCTTCTCTGACGTAATGTAATAAAATCAATGCAAAAATAATAAAAATGATAGTTTTTGCACTGTTTTGTATTTCATATAATAAAAAAAAAATTTCCGAAAATCAAATTATTATTTTTATTACATATATTTGAATGAATTGAAATAAATATATACGTTTAAGTTTCAATTTATCATATAAACGAAATTATATTTCTTATATCCTTTGAACTTAATCTGTGGACTTAAAAATAATAGAGTAGAAACAGCTCAAGGGCTTATTATCTGTTTTTTATTAGTTACAGCTATATTTTATGTTTGAATTATAGTGATTAAACAATCTTACAACTGTGTTTTACAGGCTATTCTTCTAACAGAATGGTCAGTTGATTATTTTTCAAGCATATTGTATGCTCTTAATCAAAATTGGTGTAAGCAGTTTCTCCATGTTGAGTTTCGTCCAGTCCGATTGCTTCATGTTTGTCGGAAGCGCGTAAACCTACTGTTTTGTCAACAATCTTGAATAGAATAAATGTTCCAACACCCGAGAATACGATTGTGGTTCCAACTGCAATTAGTTGCACCCAAAGTTGGTGTAGGTTGCCATAAGCTGCTCCACTGTATGCTGCCTGAATTGCTGGGGTAGCTAGAACGCCAGTTAATACAGCTCCGATAATACCACCAACACCGTGAACTCCAAATGCATCTAAAGAGTCGTCGTATCCTAACTTAGGTTTTACGTATGCTACCATGCAGAAACAGATTAATGATACTACAACTCCGATAATTAATGCACCGGTAACTCCTACAAACCCTGCAGCCGGAGTGATAGCTACTAAACCACCTACTGCTCCTGTGCTTATACCAACTACCGTTGGGCGTTTGTCAATAATCCAGTCTAGCAATGCCCAAGTCAAAGCTGCTGTTGCTGCTGCTATATGTGTAACCATTAATGCATTGGCCGCAAGTCCATCAGCGGCTAATCCACTACCGGCATTGAATCCGAACCATCCTACCCAAAGCATACCAGCACCGATAACTACATAGGTAATATTGTGAGCTGGTATAGCATGTCCTTTATAATCCCTGCGTTTGCCGAGCATAATTGCAGTTACTATGGCTGCCACACCGGCATTGATATGTACAACGGTACCGCCTGCAAAATCAAGTGCTCCCAATTTAAACAACCAGCCATCGCCCGACCATACCCAGTGAGCCACCGGATTGTAAATTATGATTGACCAAAGAACTGAGAAAATCAAAAAACCTTTAAAGTTGATACGTTCGGCAAATGCACCGATAATAAGCGCCGGTGTAATAACGGCAAACATACATTGGAACATGATAAATACAATGTGAGGAATTGTTCCTACGGTAGATCCATTAGCGCCCATCTGTGAATGAGAGATAGAATATGGGCTTAAATCATTAATGCCGATATTGTTTAAAAATGCCCAGTCAAATCCTCCAATATAAGGTTTCAATGCAAGTATGGGATTAGAGCTGAATGCACTGCTATAACCAATTATTACCCATTCGACACTGATAACCGCAACCAGAATAAAAACTTGCATGAATACATTCAACACGTTTTTGCGACGTACTAGTCCTCCGTAAAAAAGCGCTAAACCTGGAATCGACATTAATAAAACAAAGGCTGTTGCTACAATCATCCATGCAGTGTCTCCGCTATCAATTTTTGGTGTCGCGACTGCAGGAACTTGCGCTGCAAGTGTTGAGCTAAATAAAGCTAATAAGGCTGTAATTGATAAAATATACTTTTTCATTTCTTTTTCTTCGTTTTTTTGAGTCTTAGTTTTTTGTCGATTCATCTTTGTTGTAAAGTGCTTCTGGTCCAGATTCTTTGGTTCGAATGCGGTAGGTGTCTTCTATATCGTAAATGAATAGCTTACCGTCACCGGTTTCGCCAGTCCATGCAGAATCAAGAATAGCGTTGACTGTTTTCTCCAAATTAATGTCGCGCACTACGATAGATACCATGCGACGTTGAATGTAGCCTGACTTGAAAACCTGACCACGTACAACCTGTTCTTCTGTTGATTTTCCAAGTCCTGTAATGTCCCAGTAGGAAAACCATTCGATGCCGGCGTCGTAAAGAGCCCTTTTTACATCTTCAAATTTTGATTTGCGGATAATTGCTTCAATTTTCTTCATTTCTATTTGTGTTTGTTAGTTTTTTATATGTTTCGAATGAGTCTTAAATACTACATTAATGTAGTATTTTATAATGAGTAAGCCTTCAAAATGGTTATTTTTTACTTATTTATCTACCATATTGTAAATCACATTGCAAAAGTATGTCATTATTTTCAATTACCAAAGCAATTTGACAAGTTTTCAACCTAAAAAATAACATTTATGTAAGATTTTCTGATTTAAAGCTACATTTATGTATTAAATATTACGCAAATGATATCATATTTTTAAAATTTTGGCAGTTTTGATTGTAGGTTTTGAGTAAAACGAAACAAAAAAAGACCTTTCGTAATGAAAGGCCTTTTGAAATATTCCAAAGTTGGGATTATATGAAAATCAGTTGTGTCAAAATGTAAATAGACAGTAGTACAATGAGTGAGAATCTGAACATGTAGGAGAAGAATTGAACACCATAAAGGAATACTGAAAACATCTTTCATGCCGATAATTTAATTTTAGGGAGTTATATGACTCTAATTATTGGATTATGCTCGTGTAAAATTGCACATGATTTCAGGAGCGGTTTATGTATTTATATATTATTGTTGACTTTGTTAGTTTCTCAAATGAAAGCAGACCATTTCTTACGAAATAGTCTGCCAGAAACAATAAAACTAAAAAAATACACGATTAGTTGTAAGCAGTTTCACCGAGTTTAGAATGATGTTGATTGTTTGCAATCAAATAATATCTAATTATGAATTTGTAATTTTGTAAGCCTTGGAAAGGCACTTTGTTATCTTGATAATGGAGTTTCTGAATTTTTATCTAATTTAACTCCTGAATAACCCTCAACACCCATTTCAGGAACATCCAATCCTGATAATTCAACTTCAGGTTTTACTCTGTTACCAATTACTATGTCGAGTAATTTAAATACTATCCAGCCTGATATACCTACAAAAATTAAATTAGTTGCAACTCCAATAAATTCGGCAATAAACTGACCAAATCCTCCTCCGTAAAAAAGACCGGTAACAGTTCCTGTAACACCGTTTAGACCATCTCCGTAAGTTCCATCGGCAAATAAACCAAGAGCAAGACATCCCCAAATACCATTTGCACCGTGAACGGCTATTGCTCCAACAGGATCATCTATTTTCAATTTTCTTTCTACGAAAAATGCAACTTCAACAACAATAACACCCGAAATAAGTCCGATAACTAATGCGCCGAATGGCGAAACAAAAGCACAAGGTGCTGTAATAGCTACCAAGCCTGCTAAAAGTCCGTTACACATCATACTTACATCGGGTTTTTTGCTTCTGCTGAACCACATCCACAAAGTTGAAACTAAGGCACCTCCGCATGAAGCAATCATTGTGTTAAAAGCGACTATAGTGAATCTTAAGTCTGCTCCTGCGAGTGTTGACCCAGAGTTAAATCCAAACCAGCCAAATGCAAGGATTAATGTCCCTAAAACTGCCATTGGAATATTGTGTCCGGGAATTGCATTTGGAGAACCATCTCTGTTGTATTTCCCAATACGGGCTCCAATCATTTTAGCACCAACAAAAGCCAGGACTCCACCGGTTAAGTGTACTACCGAAGACCCTGCAAAATCGACGTGTCCGTGACCAAATCCAAAGTTGCTTCCTAAGGTAGCTAACCAGCCACCGCCCCATACCCAGTTTCCGAAAATCGGATAAATTAATCCACCAACGATAAATCCGAATATAGCAAATGATGCAAATTTCCAACGTTCGGCCATAGCTCCTGTTGGAATAGTTGCTGCTGCATCCATAAAAACAACCTGAAAAACAAAGAATCCTAGTACGGCAACATCGGTCATTCCATTCATAAAAAAGCCTTTTGTTCCGAATAGTCCGAAAGTGTGTCCAAGAACTGATATGCTAACTTCTTGATTTAGTCCATCAAAGCCGCCTAAAGTACCCAGAGCTCCAACTCCGCCAAACATAATAGCAAATCCACAGGCGTAAAATGCTAACATCCCTGCCGGATAGACAAATAAGTTCATAGCCATTGTGTGAGAAACATTTTTAGCTCTTGTAAAGCCTGTTTCAACTAATGCAAATCCAGCCTGCATGAAGAAAACCAGAAATCCGCAAAGCAAAAGCCAAACCATGTTTGTGGCTATTTTGTTGTGTCCTACTTCAGCACCAATTTCTTCCAGAGTTGGTTGTCCCGCAGTTTTTGCTGTAACGTTAGTAATTGTTCCTGTGGTTGATCCACTTGGGTCAGCAGCTTTTTCAGCATGTATATAGGTTGAAGCAGATGCTGTCATTAGCATTAGCATAATAAGCACGAAATATCTTTTCATATATATTTTTTCTAAATTTGGTTGATTGAAAATAAGTGATTTGAAAATTAATCTTCTTTGTTGTATAATGAAGTGTCGCCTTTTTCATCGTTTCTTATGCGATAAGACTCTATTATATCTGAAACGAAGATCTTTCCGTCTCCAACTACGCCTGTCTTTGCGGCTTTAAGTATTGCATCTACGGTTTTTTGAACATTTACATCCCGAACAACAATTGTTAATAATTGACGTGAAATGTAACTTGTGTCATACACAGTGCCTCTGTATGAATGTTCAGCTTTTTCAATTTCATTTCCGACACCGGTCGCATCCCAGTATGAAAAGAAGTCAATACCTACTTCGCGAAGAGCATCTCTTACTTCACCAAATTTAGAGGTGCGAATAATTGCTTCAATTTTCTTCATGCTTTTTTCTTTTTTTTGTTTAGTGATTTTAATTGAACTATCTGTTTTTGAAATTTAATTTATGCTTTTTTGGACCGAAGGTTGAACCTTTATTGTAGAATTACCTGAAAATGGACATGCTTTTTGAGTAATTCGGGTGCAAAAGTATATTTTTATTCTAAAACATCAAAACAAAATGACAGAAATAATAAAAAAAAGTTACATAAAGGTTTGAAATTCTTTATAAATATTACATATGGGTAGAAAAAATGAATTATTGATTGACAAATAATATTATTCAAATTTTCGCAATATGAAAGCAGTTTAGTGTTTTATGCTGATTCGAGTGTTTGTTTACGAAGTGTAAATAGTTAATCAATGATTTGTGAGCTGACATTTAGATATAAAAAGAAAGCAGGCCATTTCTCACGAAGTAGCCTGCTTGAAACAATAAAACTAAAAAACACACGATTAGTTGTAAGCAGTTTCACCGTGTTTGAGTTTAATATATTTTCTTATGAAAATATATATTTGAAACTGAAATAAGAAATGGAACTTCGTTACTGTAAATAAGTTATTTGCAACATAATTACCATCACCGAAAGTTCCAAAAATATTAAAAGTAATTTTAGAGACTCATATTTCCTCGAAGATATGAGTCTCTCTTAAAATTACTATTTCATATAAAGCGATTCATCTCCGCTTTCTTTAGTGCGGATTCTGTATGATTCATCGATGGTTGATACAAAGATTTTTCCATCTCCAACTTCACCTGTATAGGCTTTCTGCAAAAGGCAATCAATGGTTTTCTGTAAATTTATATCACGTACAACTATTGATAATGTCAATCGCGAAATAAATTCAGTATCCGATGATCCGCGTAGCACTTCCTTTCTCTTTTTTTCGTTACCTACTCCGAAAGTTTCAGAATAAGTGAAAAAATCAATGTCAATTGCATGTAATGCTGCTTTTATTTCTTCGAATTTTGAGCGTCTGATAATTGCTTCTATTTTTTTCATAATAAAAATAAATTAAATATTTAATAACTTATTGATGATAATTTCTTACAAAAATATTTTATTTGATTGAGAAATATTACTGCTTTATAGATGTTTAACTATTTCAACTGTAAAGTACGCAATATTTCTCTTTATAATCAAATGTTTGTCTATTAATTGTAAGCTTCAGCGCCATGTTCAAATACATCAAGTCCGCCAGGTCCGGTTTCACCTTCTGGTTCAACACGCAATTTAAATGGATAAGGTAATTTGCTTACAGCGAACATTACTATAAATGAAACAGCTAATGTGGCTATTGTTATTGTAAGACTTCCTATTGCTTGAGCGGCAAATACATGCCATCCACCACCGTAGAATAAACCTGTTACAGGAGCAGTGTTATCAGCACCGGTTGCACCGGTAGCTCCGTATTGACCACTGGCAAATAAACCAAGTGATAATGTTCCCCATATACCATTCAATCCATGAACAGGAACAGCTCCAACTGGATCATCAATTCTAAGATATTCTAATAGGTAAACTCCACCAAATACTACAACGCCGGCAACAAGACCAATAATTACCGAGCCAAATGGAGATACCCAATAACAAGGGCAAGTAATAGCTACCAGACCGGCTAACATGCCGTTCAATGCAAAACCTGTATCAAACTTGCCTTTAAAAGGTCCAATCCAAAGCGCGCATAACATAGCGGCCAATGACCCTGTACAAGCAGCAAGAGTAGTATTTGCAGCAACACGCCCAATTCCTTCATAATCCATAGCAGAAAGAGTACTACCTGGGTTAAAACCGTACCAGCCAAACCACAATAAGAATGCTCCAATAGTAGCTAAAGGTAAGCTGTGAGCTGCAGGTAAACCACCTTTTTCTTTGTTGTCACGTAAGAATATACGACCGATACGTGGCCCTAGTACTACTGCACCGGCTAGTGAAACCATACCACCAATGGTGTGAACAACTGTAGATCCGGCAAAGTCGCGGAAAGGTTGACCTAATGAAGGTAAGAAATTTCCAGGAGTTCCCATCAATGCTAAGAATCCATCAGGACCCCATGCCCAGTGACCAATGATTGGATAGATAAATGCAGTAACAAATACACTGTAAATGATGTCACCACGGAAACTTGTACGTCCAATCATAGCTCCAGAAGTAATAGTAGAAGCGGTATCCGCAAAAGCAAATTGGAAAATCCAGTGTGCTAATAAGGCAACCCCGGTGGTACCGTAAGTGGCGGGAGCACCTTGTAAGAAAAAGTATTGAGTTCCAATGAAAGCATTACCTGCGCCAAACATAAATGCATAACCGATAGCCCAGAATGATACACCACAGATAGCTGTGTCCAACGTACATTCAACTAAGATGTTTACGGTTTCACGTTTTCTTGCAAAACCAGCTTCAAGCATTACAAACCCAGCTTGCATACCAAATACTAAGGCTGCAGCTACGAGTGTCCAAACAGTGTTTAGAGAGTTAATTACTGCTGTTTCATGAGCTGTGTAAACTTCTGCTGCATGGGCTGAAGTTCCTGAAATTAAACTTGGAAGTAGTATCATAGCGGCAACTACTGCTGCTAATCCTAACATTTTCCCAACGAAAAGTGTTGCAAAAAGCTTCCAATCTTTTGGCTTAGATATGTTCTCTATAAATTTAGAAAAATAATCTGTCCGACCTGTGTGTCTTAAGTTTTTACTCATAACTTTAATTTTAAATGAATATATTTCGATACCTATTTTCTAATAATTAATGCCTGTTCTTACAATGTAACGCCGGCTACGAAAAATGCGTTTTTAGCATAAGGGTTTGCTCCAACAATAGCATAAACAGGAAGGCTGAATTTGTCGGTAATAACTATTGATTTACTTACTTTTATACCCAGGTTGGTGATACCAAATCCTGTAGTACCGTAAGTTACGCTATTGGCTAATGATCCACCTAAGAATATTTTAGCAACAGGGGCAATCTGATACCCTAATTCAAAATAAGTTGAAAGTGCATTGTCACCGTTTGCCAATTTGTCGTTTCCTGCAAACATGGTGTTTAACGAAGCGCTGAATGCTGCTCCGGTATAAGCAATTGTACCTTCAAAAACGTGGTCTGTTTCATTCTTTTTGTAATTAAAGTATTTTTGTGCACCGTTAGCATCTGTGTTAAACCCATAGTTGTAATCGGTCAATGTTATTGCAAATGCAGGCGAGATTGCATAAGTGGCATATAAGTCAACTTCTTTTATTCCACCGTCAAAACTTCCGGAAGCCCATGATCCAAGAGTTAAAGCGCCGGTTGTAAATGAGGCATAAGGTTGAATATTGGGAGTTCCACCATGTGTTCCACTTTGTGGAATACCACGCCATACATACGAACTTACGATGTCTGCACCTGTTGCAAACTGAGCTTTAACGCTCACTGTTGATAACAATGCAATCGCGCAGATTGCTAAGAGTTTAATTTTTTTCATACCTAAAAAAATTTAATTATTAATTATTGATTAAAAAAAAATGGTTGTTTAGTTTTATGTGTTGTCAGTAATATTGTATCTTGTATTGACAAAAAGTAATTTATTACTCAAATGGTATATCATATTGATTTGAATACGTTGCAAAAATAATCAAAATGTCATTACCTGCAATAGATTCGCTTTAAAATTATGGGAAATAATTTTCTTCAGTTTCATTCTGTTTGTAATTCTGACATTATGCTTACAATAATATGATATAATAGTTGTTATAGTTTCATATTGGTAGTTCTTGTCAGAAAATAATATCAGATAGTTTTCCGGTTAAATGGTAAATAAACCCACTTTAAAGTAATATTTAAGACTCTTGGACCGAAAAAGTGGTTAAAATATACTCGTTTGAGCAAGTAAAAATACATTTATGTAGTTTTGTTGGGTTCTTCTCTGAAAAATATTTGATCTTGAAAGCCTAAAATAGCTATGTAATTCTGAAAATATTTTTAGAAAATCCGATGATAAGTAGCAGGAAAAATATAATGTCATATTTAATCAACCACATAGTAGCACTTAGTAACATAGATATACATAGTTGTTTTAAGAATACAGAGAAAACATAGTTTATTGCTATTTGTCTCAAAAATAAACTATGTGGTTCTATGTCAACTCAAAATCAAGTTTTTATTTTCCCGGAAGCTGCGATTTTATAACTAAGTGCTACTATGTTACTAAGTGCTACTATGTGGTTGAATAACCTTTTAAATATTACGATATTTAATTATTACACTTACTTAGTTCGAATTGAGCGCTGTATTCCAAGGGGGGATAAACAATACGCCCGGAAAGTTTGTTCCGGGCGTATTAGTATTGTCAAAAATTAAACGATTCGCTTTTTGAAAGTAGAAGTCGTCTTGACTTTTATAATGTTACTGTTTTTGAGAATTTATTGCTGATTTGAATCGGGTCTCGCGAGTTCCAACTCGCGATTATTCATAAATACAGCGAGTTGGAACTCGCGAAACCCAAAATAAAAGACACTTCTGAAAAGGTCCGGACGACTTCGTATTATAAAGATAAACACTCTTGTCGTTTAGAACTAAATATTCTTCACCAGTTCCACATTAAGTTCCGTCAATTCACCATTTGTTATCGCAATAGTAGTCACCACATCAGCATAACCATTTTTTCGTGCCGTTACTGTGTAAGTGCCTTCAGCCAACGATTTAATATTAAATCCACCCTTATTCGCTGTCTTTTTCTCTACAACCTCAGCACTACTGCTTGCCGTAGCCTTCATCAATCCGTTGCTGTTGCTATTTTGCGCAAAGCTAAGAGTTACACCTTTAAGTCCTTTTCCTGTGCCGGCATCCGTTACAAAACCCTTTGCCTGAAGTGACCCGGCACCGGTATCAATAAGCTTTCGTGCCGATTTATAACCGCTGTAGAACTCAGGTTGGGAGATTCTTACTATTTCCACTAACGCATCAATATTATCCAGCGCTTCATCAGTTGTAGCAAAAGCTTTAGCAATTTGCTCCGTACTCAGTTTTGTGCCTATTGCGCCGTTTCGGGGTGTGGGAATAGCTGTTCTAAAGTCAGTAATTGCTTTTAAAAGTGCAGTCTGAGTATCTTCCGTAATATCATAAGATCCTAAATCCCCAATGTGGGCTTGTACTGTATCGTAGGTACTCTGTGCAAAAGTTTCAAGTTCACTGTCGGAGGCATTTTTAAAGTCGCTTTCGCTAAACTTTGATTCACTAAGCAAAATCTGATTGTTTTCAATCTTGGCATACGTCTGAGTTTTTCGTGAAGCATCAGCACCTAGTTTTACTAATAATTTCCTCAGTTGATTTTTGTTACTTGCAATCCCCGATTTGTCAATACTTTGTTGCTCGTTCGACGACCGGATTTGAATAATGCCATTCTGAAAAGAAACATGAAACTCCTGATATCTGGGTAGGGTTGTTGTAATTGAGTCGTTTGCGGTCAAAAACTCATCGGTTGTCAAATACATGTTGTACCTGCGTTGTTGTTTTGAATTCATGAAAGATAAATTTTGATTAATGAATAAATTAGTTGATTAAATACATTATTTATAGGTTTTTTGAAATAATGTAAATGCAAATTTATAAAAATAACCATATTTAATTAAACTTAATAGGTTAAATGTACTTAAATATTATTAATGTTGGTCGATAGTCAATAAATAATACTATCCATAAATTACCCGACAGTACCGATAAATCATCTGACAGTACCGATAAATCATCTGACAGTATCAATAAATCATCAGACAGTGCTCATCAATCGACCGACAGTGCCAATAAATTACCAGACAGTAGCGATAAATCATTCGACAGTATCAATAAATCACCAGACAGTATCAATAAATCGTCCGACAGTACAGATAAATCAACTGACAGTATCAATAAATCACCCGACAGTATCAATAAATCGACCGACAGTACAGATAAATCAACTGACAGTATCAATAAATCACCAGACAGTACCGATAAATCGCCCGACAGTACTCTTCAATCACCCGACAGTGCCGACAGACCGCAAGAAGCGGTCCGTCAGATAACTACACGGATAACTACCAATAAAAAAACGCTCGGAATATCTCCCGAGCGCCATTAACCATTAATCATTAACCATTAATCATTATCTCTCCAATCTCTTCATGGCTTCAATCGTGTTTTCTTTGCTTCCAAAAGCAGAGAAACGCACGTATCCTTCGCCACTGGCACCGAATCCGGCTCCGGGAGTGGTTACAATATTTTTTTCTTTCAGTAAATAGTCGAAGTATTCCCAGCTTCCCATTCCCACCGGTGCTTTAGCCCAGACGTAAGGTGCGTTCACTCCTCCGAAAATAGTGTAACCGGCCTTGGTCAGTCCTTCGCGAATGATGCGGGCATTTTCGGTATAAAAATCAATAAGTGACTTTACTTGTTCTTTACCTTCGGGTGTGTAGGTTGCTTCGGCAGCACGTTGCACAACGTATGAAGTACCATTAAACTTGGTGCACTGACGGCGATTCCAAAGCTTATTAAGTGATACTTTCTCACCATTGGCAGCAGTTCCCATGAGTTGTTTTGGTACTACAGTATATCCGCATCGCGTTCCGGTAAAGCCGGCAGTTTTAGAAAAACTGCGGAATTCGATAGCTACATCTTTAGCTCCTTCTATTTCGTAAATGCTATGAGGGACATCTTTTTCAGTAATAAATGCTTCGTAAGCAGCATCAAATAAAATGATAACGTTGTTTGCCTTGGCATATTCCACCCAAACAGTCAGTTGTTCTTTGGTCAATGTTGTTCCGGTTGGATTGTTAGGATAGCAAAGATATACCAGGTCAACTTTTTCAGTTGGAAGTGCGGGCACGAAATTATTTTCGGCGTTGCATTGCAGATAAACCAGGTTGGTCCATTCGCCGGTAGCTGTTGGTTCGCCTGCGCGACCTGCCATAGCATTGGTATCGACATATACAGGATAGCTTGGATCGGTTATAGCAACACGATTATTTACATCAAAAATATCTCCGATATTTCCGGTGTCACTTTTTGCACCATCGCTTACAAAAATTTCGTCTTCGGCAATGTCAATGCCATTGTTTGTAAAATCATTGATTACAATTGCTTCGCGCAAAAATGCATAACCTTGTTCAGGTCCATATCCTCTGAATGTAGCGGCACTACGTTGCTCATCAGCTGCTTTAATCATTGCATCAACCGATGCATCGGGTAGGGGTAGGCTTACATCACCAATTCCCATGCGGATGATAGGTGCTGTTGGGTTTTCTTCTTTGTGCTGAGCTACACGCTTTGCAATTTCTGAAAATAAGTAAGTTGCCGGAATTTTTATGAAATTCTCATTAATCTGTGCCATATGTTTTTTTAGTGGAAATCACCCTGGTCCCGTTCGACTGAGCTCACGCCGAAGCCTGAAGGGGGATAGGGATAGTTAGTATTGTTTATGATGTATGCTGAAAAAATAGTGACGAAACTAATCTTGTTCCCCTTTAGGGGTTAGGGGTTTTTAAATTGTTCCCTCAAATACGGTAGTTGCTCCGCCAGTTAAGTATACGTGATTGTCTGATTCTTTCCATTCAATGGTTAGTTCACCACCCAGGAGTTCTACGGTGGTTTTTCTTCCTGTGTGTCCGTTTAATACGGCTGCTACAACTGAGGCGCAGGCAC
>Ga0302212_1000709_pt1 | contig 12978 bp, 10 predicted proteins | sample II_Fen_N1_1_FD_200235 | JGI IMG/M metagenome (GOLD analysis project Ga0302212, IMG submission 200235) | Peat permafrost microbial communities from Stordalen Mire near Abisko, Sweden - II_Fen_N1_2 | ecosystem: Environmental > Terrestrial > Soil > Wetlands > Permafrost | place: Sweden: Abisko...
ACGTCAGCGTGAAGACCAACGCCCCGGGTTCAGACCTTAAAAATATAATCGGTTGCATGGAGTTCCTTCGGGAATCCAATATTGGCAAGAAAGAAGATTTGACGGGGAAGAAAGTCATGGTCATCGGTGGCGGAAACACGGCTATCGATGCTGCCCGCACCTCGTTGAGATTGGGTGCGACATCCGTGAAAGTCATTTACCGACGCAGCCGCGAGGAAATGCCCTGTTTCGCTCCAGAAATTAAGGAAGCCGAGGAAGAAGGCGTGGAAGTCATCGTTTTGCGCAACCCAGTGGAGTACATCGGAAGCAATGGTGTCGTTTCGAACGTTCGGCTGTCCAAGATGCAATTGGGCGAAACCGATGCCAGCGGACGCCGCAGTTCCGAACCGGTCAAAGGTTCCGAATACATGGAAGAAGTGGACTATGTGATTGAAGCAGTTGGGCTGAAACCGACGACCGCGCCTTTTGTGGGTCAGGTCGAACTGAATAAGAACGGAACCGTCAAGGCCAATCCGGTCACGTTGCAAACAAATGTGGACTATATTTTTGCAGGCGGCGACTCCACCACGGGTGCCACCACGCTCATCGAAGCTGCCGGACAAGGCAAGAAGGCTGCGTTCTACATGGATAAGTTGCTTCGCGGTTTGGACATGCTCGATTTTGAAGACGGAGACAAGCTGCCAGCCGTGGATAAATCGAAAGTGCTCGGACAGTTCAAGGGCCCGTTCAAACAGCCTGTGAGTCCGCAGAATATGCCGCTTGCCGCTCGAAGAACCAGCTGGGAGGAAGTCGAGCAGACCTATACCGAAGACGAAGTGAAGGCCGCCACCGACCGCTGCCTCGATTGCAGCAACTGCCGCGAGTGCCACCAATGCGTCAACATTTGTCCGTCCAACGCCATCGATTTCAGCCAAAAGAAAATATCGGTGGAAGCCAGTGTCGGTTCTGTTGTTGTTGCGACTGGGTACCAGTTGTTTCCACCGCAGGGCAAGCCCGAATACGGTTACGACAAATATCCGAATGTGGTGGATTCCTTGCAAATGGACCGACTCATCGCGCCGACGCGTCCGTACAATAATTTGCTCCGACCGGGCGACGGCAAGGTGCCCGATAATATTGCGTACGTGCTGTGCACCGGTTCCCGCGATTCCTCGATTGAGAACACCGGTTGCGGCAGCGATTGCGCCAACAACCCGATTTGTTCGCAGATTTGCTGCATGTACTCCATCAAGCAGGCTCAATTGCTGATGGGTGCGCTCCCGATGGCCGACATCACCATTTATTACATGGACATCCGCGCGTTCGGCAAGGGCTATGAGGAATTTTTCATGCAGTCCAAATCGATGGGGGTGAACTTTGTCAAGGGTAAAGTGGCCAAGATCCGTGAGAACGAAGACGGCAGCGGCGACTTGATTTTGCGCTACGAAGACGTGACCAAGGGCATCGTCAAGGAAGCCAAACACGACATGGTGGTGCTTTCTACCGGCGTTGTTCCCAACAAGCATGTGCCTGAAATGTTCCCGAAACAAACCCTCGAACTCGACCGTTTCAACTTTGTGAAACAAACGGACGAACTCGTGAGCCCGGCCTTGACCAGCATTCCCGGCGTATTCGTAGCAGGAGCTGTTTCCGGCCCCAAAGACATACCCGATTCCATCCTGTCCGCCGGTTGTGCCGCAACCGAAGTGGCAGCTTATCTGACCCAAAATTCCATAACATTATGAAGAACAGAATAGGCGTATACATTTGCCATTGCGGCGGCAACATCTCCGATTACGTGGATGTGGAACAACTCGGTAAAATGTTCTCCAAAGAAGAAAACGTGCAGATTTCCAAAGACGTCATGTTCGCCTGTGCCGATTCCAACCAGATCGACATGGTCAACGACATCAAGGACAAGCAGTTGGATGCCATCGTAGTGGCTTCCTGCTCCCCGAAATTGCACTTGCATACTTTTAAGGGCGTGGCTGCCCGTGCGGGGCTGAACCCGATGAACTACGTTCAGGTGAACATTCGGGAGCAGTGCTCCTGGCCGCATTCCGACCATCCGCGTGAAGCCACCGTCAAGGCTGCAGGGCTCATCCGTGCAGGCATCAACCGCGTTTCATTTTCCGAATCCCTCGAAAATATTGAAGTGCCGGTCAAGAAGGCGGCGCTGGTCATCGGTGCTGGCGTTTCTGGAATGAAAGCTGCTATCGACCTTTCCAGGCTTGGCAACGACGTATTCCTCATTGAACAGGAATTCAATGTGGGCGGTCAGATTGCAGGGAAGAGTAAAGTGTTCATGAGCGGCCAGTCCGGTAAGGAAATCATCGAAAAACTGTATCAGGAAATTCGTTCGCGGGAGAACATCACGTTGTTTACAGGGGCTACGCTCGAGAAGGTTTCCGGCAGCTTGGGCAACTTCAATGTCGAAATTAAGGTTCGTCCGCACGAAACACTCACCAATACTGGCCTTCCAAAAACTGGCAAAAAGTTTGACCCGACCAACTTGAAGTCGCTTCAAGTGGACTCAACCGGCGACCGCCTGGCATTTCTGGTGGGTTCCATCTTGGTGGCTACCGGCTTCGACCATTACCAGCCTGCGGAGGGCGAGTTCGGCTATAAAACATTGCCGAATGTGGTGACGTTGCCCGAATTCACCAAACTCATGGATTCAGCCAAGGACAAGCTCGTTTATGAGGGCAAGAACATCAGCAGTGTCGGGTTTATTTATTGCGTGGGTAGCAGGCAGACCAAGGGCGAGAACAAATACTGCTCCCGTCAATGTTGCACGGCTGCCATTCATACTTCATTGCAGCTGAAGGAGAAGTTCAGCGATATCCAGACGTATCATTTTTACAGGGATATACGTACGTATGGCAAGCAGGAAATTTTGTACGAACAGTCTTCCAAGCAGGGCGACTTGTATTTCAAATACGAGGAAAAGGAAATGCCGGTGGTCTATGTCGAAGGCAAGCAAACTTGGGTAAAAGTGAAGGATTACCTCACCGCCAAGAAGGAAATTGAAGCACCGGTGGATCTGGTCGTTTTGGTGACCGGCATGGTGGCCAGACCGGACGCCGGCAAGATTTCGGAACACCTTAAAATCCCTATTGGTAGTGATAAATTCTTCAATGAAATCCATCCCAAACTGAAACCCGTGGAAACCGTCATCAAGGGCGTGTACATCGGTGGTTCCTGCCAAGGGCCCAAGAATATTTCCGAATCCGTGCAGTCCACGCTGGCGGCTACGGCCAAGATGAATGCCTTGCTGCAGAGCGGGTCGGTTTCGGTGGATCCCATCGTGGCCAGCGTTGATGCCTCGAAATGCCTTTGGTGCGGCAAATGCGCGGATGTATGCGACTATGGTGCGTTGAAGGAAGTGGAAGATGCTACCGGCAAGCACATTGCCGTCGTGAACAAGGGCGTTTGCACCGGTTGCGGCATCTGTGCCCCGGTTTGCCCGGAGAACGCCATTGAAGTGGCCCAATACACCGACCACGAAATCGAAGCCATGATTGATGGTTTCATGACCGACTTTGAAATCAAGGAACGTGAGAAAATCACGGACGATACCGCCGAAGAAGGTGCCACCCACATGAAGGAGTACCCGCAAGTGTGGAAGGAAATCCTGGCCGGCATCAAGGATGAGAAGAACACCATCCCGGAGATTGCCGCCAATGCCGGTCTGAGCGCCGACCTGGTGACTTGGCACCTCATGACCATGAACCGTTACGCCATCGTGGTGGCCGACGGCACCGACGAAGATCAGCACTATTTTTACTACAAGAAAAAACACTGAACCATGGCCCGAATCAATCCAAAATTTGCAACCGAACTCGCCAAATACGGGGATAAGGACTTCAATGCCTGCTTCAACTGCGGCAATTGCACCGCCATTTGTTCCCTGTCCACCACCGACAGTTCCTTCCCGCGCGAAATGGTCCGTTATTCGACCCTGGGTCTGGAAGACGATCTCAAAGCATCGCTGAAACCGTGGCAATGTTATTATTGCGGCGAATGCACCGCCAACTGCCCCCGCCAGGCCGATCCGGGCGAGCTCATGATGTCCCTCCGCCGCTGGCTTACCGCCCAGTACGACTGGACCGGACTTTCGGGTTTGCTCTACAAATCGCTGACCTTGACTTGGGTGGCCATGTTGGCCGTTCTTGCCGGCGTCATAGGTTTTGCATTTTCCGTCGGTTTTGAACTGGACAAGATGCTCGAGTTCGGCCATTGGTTCGAATTCATCGCCATCGCCACGGTGGGCGTGACCATCCTCGCGCCGAATATTGCGCGAATGTGGTACTTCACCATTCTGAAACCCAAGGTCAAGGTGCCCTTCAAAAAATACGTGACTTCATTGGGCGAACTCTTTATCCACATGTTCACGCAAAAACGGGCGCTGGGCTGCGACGACAACCAATTCCGCTGGTTCGAACATTTCGTACTGGTGTTGGCCTATTTGTCGCTGCTCTTTACGACTGTATTTCTGAACTGGTTCCACACGCCGTATTTGTTTGTGCACATTTTAGGATACGTCCTGAGCGGCATCATCTTTGTGGTCACCTTCGACTTCGTACGTCACCGCATCAAAAAGGACAAAGCAGTTGCCAAAAAGTCACAGCCTTCGGATTGGCTGTTCGTTGTCTGGTTGTTTTTGATGGGCATTTCAGCCTTTCTGGTACGCGTCTTCATCGATTTCAGCATACTCGAAGACAACAAATGGATATACTTGGTGCACCTTACTGTACTGGCGCAATGGGCCATCCTAATCGTACCGTTCGGCAAGTGGACGCACTTTTTATACCGTTCGTTCGCGATGTACTTTGAGAAACTGAAAACAAACTAGGTTTTGATCACGTGCCGAAAATGATGTACACCAACGAGACCACGCTGATGCACATCCAAATGACCACGCCCTGAACCATGGGGCGAACGCCTACATTCCGCAAGACCGACTTGGTCAATGACGCACCGATGAAGAACAAGGAGAGGGTCAAGCCTTTGCGGGCCAAGAGCACGATGCCGCTGGTCAATGTAGCGGGTAGGCTGAATATGGAGTTCAGCACCATGGCTAGGACAAAAAACAGGATGAACCATGGAATGTAGACTTTGTCCGACTTGCTCTTGAATAGGAGCGAGGTCACAAAAGTGAGGGGAATAATCCACAACGCCCTGGTCAATTTGACTGTCGTGGCAACTTTCAAGGCTTCCTCGCCATAGGCGGAAGCGGCTCCGACCACCGAGCTGGTGTCGTGAATGGCAATGGCGGACCACAGCCCGAACTGGTGCTGCGTCAAGCCGAAGAAATGACCCAGCATGGGGAACAATAGGAGTGCAATGGCGTTCAGGATGAAAACCGTGCCCAACGCCACCGACATTTGGTCGTTGTCGGCTTTGATGACCGGGCCGACGGCCGCGATGGCACTACCGCCACAAATAGCCGTACCCGAACTGATGAGGTAGCCGGTTTTTTTATCGACTTGCATCTTTTTGGCAATATACATGCCCAAAAGCATCGTCCCCACGACGGAAACAATGGTGAACAGCATCCCGTCCATGCCCGATGCCAGGGCTTGTTTCACATTCATTCCGAATCCAAGGCCGACCACGGAACCCTGCAACAGGTATTTGGAGCCTTTCTTGTTGAATTTGGGGTAAGGCTGACCGGCTGCCAAGGCGAAAATCAAGCCGGCAAACAAGGCGATTGGGGGCGTAACAAAAGGGAGAAGACAGAGGAGCAACAGAAGTATATAAACGTACTTTTTCATTTCGAAGCGCATTGTTTGCAAATACCCTTGATGATGACATCGCAGGTTGTTCTGGAATAGCCTTCCGGCAAATCGTATTGCTGAACTTGGATGCCCTTGAGGCATTCCACCCGCTCGCATGCCGTACAGTAAAAATGCACGTGGTCGCTCGTATGTTCATGGTGGTGGGGGCTGCATTGGTTCAGCGCATAACGCACCGTTGTATTGTCCGCCACAATCCGATGGATGATGCCTGCCTCCAGGAGTGTTTGAATGGTGCGATAAAAGGTGATGCGGTCGTGCGTACCAGTCATCGACTCATGCATCTCGCCTTCCGATTGGGGAAGACTGGAGACGAGCAAACTTTGAAGAATGGCCAGTCTGGTCGGGGTCTTGCGCAAATGGTGCAGGGTCAGGATTTCAGCAGGAGTCATTTTGCAAATTTAGTTAAATTGAAAATAAGGTGGAAGTCTTTTCTGAAATAATGTTACATTTGCAACATTGTTGCATTAAATGCTTTTCCAATGAAACTTTTTTACGCGCTTTTCATCCTACTGCTTTTCAATTTGCAAATCGTTCAAGCTCAAAATAGCCCTGTTTCCAAGTCGCACAACACTGTTGTTACCTGCACGTTGAAAGGGCAGGTTTCAGCTATGGATGGGCAAGCGTTGGAAGGCGCTTTGGTCGTGATTCCTGAACTGAACAGAAGTTGCACCACCGATCTGAATGGACAGTTTCTGCTGCAAAACTTGCCTGCACGGGTCATGGTCGTCCAGGTTTCCTACCTGGGTTATGCCAATCAATTGATTCGGGTCGATTTGTCAACGACTGAAATCCATTTGCAAGTGAAACTGGTGCCCTCGCCTGTCGAAGCGGAAGAGATCGTGGTGACCGGTGGGCAGCATTCCACCCAACACGACAATGCAGTCAAGATCGAAGTGCTCAATTTGGACGATGCGCACGTTCAGGCTACGCCGAATTTCTCCGAAATGCTCACTCGTATACCGGGCGTGGACATGATTTCCAAGGGCAGCGGAGTTTCCAAGCCGGTCATCCGGGGCCTGTCCATGAACGACATCCTGATATTGAACAACGGCGTCCGGTTCGAAAACTACCAATATTCCAGCCATCACCCGCTGGGAATCGACGAATTCGGTACCGAACGGGTGGAGGTGATCAAAGGTCCGGCTTCGCTGCTGTATGGTTCAGACGCCATGGGCGGGGTGCTGAACTTCATCAAGGAAAAGCCAGCATCCCAGAACAGTTTGCAGGGTGATTACCAGTTGCAGTTGTTTTCCAATTCGCTCGGGGAGAGCAGCAGCCTGGGCTTGAAAGCTGCGGGCGAGCACGTTTTCGGCGGTATCCGATTCAGTGAGAAATCGCATGCCGATTATCTGCAGGGCGGAGGGGACTTTCTGGCAAATTCGAGGTTTACCGAGGTTTCGGCCAAAGCGAACGTCGGCTTTAATTCCAACCGTGGCAGTTACCGATTGTTTTACGATTACAACCAACAAAAATTGGGGCTGGTGGAGCAAGAAGCCCTGGACGAAATCTCCGAACGTGGCCGTGCTTGCGCCATTTTCTACCAACACCTTCAAACGCATCTATTGTCATCGCAGAACCGATTGTTTCTTGGGAAAACCAAGTTGGACCTCAATGCCGCCTATCAGAATACGGGGCTTGCGCACATCGGAGAAGCCAATGCCTACGAATTGGAGATGCAATTGGCCACCCTGACGTATGAAGCGAAGTTGCAACTGCCTTCAAGGGGGACTTCAGCCTACATTGTTGGTTTTCAGGGCATGAACCAGGAAAACACCAATTTGAATGATCGGGAAACCATTTTGTTGCCCAACGCAGTGATTCAGAATTACTCCGCATTCGGTTTTGTACAGCAAGAGGTCGGCTTGTTCCGCTTGCAGACTGGGTTGCGGTACGATTACAAAACCTTGCAGTCGCAGGCTGTCGGCAATCCGGCCGAGGCTGAAACCTACCGTTCAGCCCTTGATAAAAATTTTGGCAGTCTAAGTGGTTCGTTGGGTTTTACGTACCATCCCACTGAGTCGTTCTATTTCCGAAGCAACCTGGCCACGGCTTTTCGTACGCCCAACTTGGCTGAACTGACCTCGAACGGTCCTCACGAAGCCATTTACGAAATGGGTGACGAGACACTTCAGCCGGAAAAATCCGTGGAGTTCGACATGAGCGCCCATTGGCACAAGACACATTTCACGCTGGACCTAGCCGGTTTCTATAACTTGGTGAACGATTTTATCTTCCAAGCGCCCACTGGTTTGAAGACTCCGGGAGGCATCAGCATTTACCGCTACAGGCAGAGCGATTCCCGACTCTACGGCGGAGAAGCCGGTTTGCATGTGCACCCGCAATACTTACCGTGGTTGCATGTTGAAACGACGTATGCCTGGGTGGTTGGTCGGCAACGTTCGGGTGACTACCTGCCTTTCGTACCCGCTCAGAAAATCAATGTGGAGCTTCGGGCCGAAACCAATCGCTTGGGCGTTCTGAGCAATGCGTTTGTGGAAGCCAGGATGCACCATGCATTCGATCAGAACCATCCGGCACCGGTAGAAACTGCGACGCCGGGTTATTCCTTGTTTGACCTTGGCATCGGCGGAACCCTCGATTGGAGGAGCCAGCCGTTTATGTTGGGCTTGACGGTTTCGAATCTGTTCGATGTCCGGTATGTGGACCATCTCTCCACCCTGAAGGAAGTTGGGGCTTTCAATCCAGGACGAAATGTCATTTTATCGTTGAAAATACCCTTGAATAAAACGTTTAAAGTTGGTGGTATTTGAAATATTTCATTAATTTTACGTGAAATAAAAACCTTATTTCATGTATCTGTTTTTCCAGAAAACCGTATATCGTTTTCTTTATTTTTTGCGCACGCCCGATGACCATTCCTTTGCAAGGGTAGGCTTTTCATTCAAAATCAACACGTTGGCAAGCTTGTTATTGCTGAACGTTGTATTCGCGAGCATCTGGATGGTTGTCATCCACGTGTTTGGAAAAGAAGGCTTGGTAAACTTGAACGACGAGCTGTTCAAAATGCCCATCTGGGAAATGATGCTTCTCGGTGTTGTGATCATACCGTTTACGGAAGAAATCATGTTCCGGTTTCCCATGAAGTACAGCCGAAATTACCTGCTGCAGTTTCTCATCGCCATGGTCGCCTTGTTTGCACCTGCCAAATCCAAAACTGCCATTTACAATAGCGTCCGACAATTTTGGAAACGTTTTTTCTGGGTGTTCTTTTACCTGATGACCTCCCTTTTTGCCTTCATCCATCTTTTCAATTATACCGATGCCAAGCATTTGTACCTTTGGGCGCCCCTTCTGACCATGGCCCAATTCGTTACCGGTTTGATCATTGGTTACTTACGGGTTCGTTTTGGGTTTTTATGGGGCTGGTCCTACCATGCCGTATACAACCTGGTGTTTTTCTCGCTGTCACTAGTTTCCGTTGAGGGGCAACCGGTTCAGCATCCCCATCCTGTTACGCGAACAGAAAAAAGCATTTCCATAAAGCAACAACCGTGAGGAAAAAAGTAGTCATTTTATCCATGTTCATTGTCCTATCACTGTGCAACATCAGTGCACAGGTAAAGGTTGCCTATTGGGGAACGATCTTTGTGGACAGTGCCATCATTCGAGCCTCCGATCCGAGTGCTTTTCAAAAAATAACGCCTGCCGGTAGGGGTGAACGGAGAACGTACGACCGACGGATAAACGGATGGAACACCATCAACGCCTATTTGTACCGCATTGATTGGAGTGACGGGCTCGTTACCGAAGCTCAGGTGAATCCCGAGTTCGGCGATTCCTTGGCGCCTTTGGAAGCAGAGAAATACGCCATCCAGGTGGGTCGCATTCCCGCTTGCCTGCGAAAGGATATTCGATATTTGTGGATTCATCAGGGCAAGTATCCTTTTGGAGGCGGAAACCATGCCATCATGATTCATACGGGTCAAAGTGCCGAATATGAACGAACGGGGATACTGGAGGAAACCCTCGTCCACGAAGCGACGCATACATCACTGGACGACCAGTTTGCACGAAACACCGATTGGTTGGCCGCTCAAAAAGCAGATGTGAATTTTATTTCCACTTATGCGAAAGACAATCCCATCCGGGAAGACCTGGCGGAAACCTTTTTGATGTGGTTGGCCACCAGGCAGCAGCCACGAAGAATCTCGCAGCAAACCTATGAAAAGATTTCAGCCTATATACCTAACCGACTGATTTTTCTGGACAAGCAAAACTTACCGATGAGTCCTGTCAATATGCATAAATGAAATAAAACATGTTCATCCTAGATACCATCAAACGTTTCTTTCGCTTTTTGCTGAAACCTGACCAAGGTTCCTACCGTCGATTGGACGCCAAATTCAAAGTCGCCACTTTTTTTAGCTTGCTGTTGCTGCTGGTCGTATTCGCGGCAATCTGGGTGACGTGTTACGTATTGATAACCAAGGAAGACCTCACCAAAACCAGCATTGTCCTGAATTTCCTCAATGTATGGGTAGTATTGCTGACCCTCGCACTTTTCACTCCGTTCATTGAAGAACTGATTTTTCGCTTGCCCCTGATTTACAATCGGAACTACCTGTTGCGCTATGTCGTTTTTCTGGTGGATTCCTATGGCTCCAAAGGCATGAGTGATGGCTTTGAACAAAATGTCCAGAGGCTTTGGAAAAGGTATTTCTGGGTGTTCCTCTATACGATGTGTTTGTTGTTCGCTTTCATCCACATCTTCAACTATCCCAATTACCAGCAACTTTTTCTTTGGTCGCCCATCCTGACATCCATCCAGTTGCTTTTAGGACTCATCGTGTCTTATTTGCGCATTCGTTTTGGCTTCCTGTGGGGATGGTTCTTTCACGGCATTTACAACCTGCTGGTCATCACCGCATTGTTCACCTATGTTGGAATGCATGCTCCAAAGCCCTACGTTGAGGACGTCAAGTTCATCGATCTTCATGCCAGGTTCGCCAAAAAAAACGTTGATGTTCAAATCAACCAAAAGAACTTCAAGATCTATAAGGTCGACAATCCGGAGTATTCACTCTCCATCATCAACGGCAAGGAACTTGACGGTCTATCGGGTTATGGCGTGACTCCATCCCGCATTTTCTTTGACAGATCCTCTGCTGAACACATCCTTCAAATTATTTCGTACGATGAAATCAGGGTGCGCGATCCGGACAGTTTATCGCTCACCGTCGAATTGAAGCTGAAAAAACCGCAAACCAATACGGACAATGGTCGGAACATTTTGCAGCGGGAATTATTCAAAGCCTTGGCCATCAAGTGAAAAAAATTCAATATGAAACGAATCACTTTAGCAATCCTACTTCTCCTCTTATTAATTCTACCTGTCAAAGGAGTGGAACGTGAACGAATGAAAGAATTTCTACTTGGGAAACCACAAGTGGTTGTGCCCAACAGTTTGTATGACAAATTGTTAGTGATTGACCAACGAAAGGAGGGAGAACGCTTGGGAATAGTCGATTATAACGTGATTGCGATACCAAAGTTGTCTGTTCAACTGAAGAATTATCTGACCCAGCTAACAACAGAAAACGCACAACCGGGGACATTGGTCTTGTGTCTTAAAAAGTTCCAGTTTGCTCAACAATCGTCGGTAATGAACACCCAACGATTTTGTAGTATCAATGCCGATCTGTACGAAAAGGACGATTCCGTTTATAGACCCCTTCAAACCCTTGACCAGATCTTTTTTTTGGAAGGCTCCGGGAAACAAATCATGCAAACCGGAGATTTGGAATTGACGCATTTGATTTCCCGAAATCTATTGCTTCATGGAAACAAGACTGTCGGTTTAACGTATCGGGAAATGGTTGCTTCAGACAGCATTGCCAAACGTCAACTAAAACTCTATAATACGACGGAATTCGTAAATGGTGTTTACTCCAATTTTGAATCGTTCAAGAATCAAACCCCCGACATTTCAGCAACCGTTTCAGCAAAAAGGGATAAGATTCGCTCCGTTGTTTCAACTGACAACCTAGGCAATGCCAAAAAGCTTTATCCAACTGATGTTTATGCCTTGGTGGTAGATGGTCGTCCATTTATTTCTACTGGACTCGGGTTTTATCCAATCCGTTTGGAAGAAGATGAATTTCTCTTTACTGGAAATTTTCAAGTCCCGCTTCGATCTGGGGTTGTCGCATTGGTCGGATTGGTTGGTGCAATGATACTCTCAAATGCCAAGGATGTCGGAGAGTTCGATGCCATGATCAACTATAAAAATGGCGAACTCATTCGATTGCGCAGATTGGATACCTTGCAAAACAACACCCAATAAACTAAAAATAGCCAGCTGAATCTTACTGCAGCTGGCTATTTTTTACAATTCCTATTTGATTTCCGTCAAAAACTCATCGGTCGGTTTTCGAACCTTTTTCATCTTCAACAACCAGTCGCCGGCTTCGTCGCGGTAACCAAGGGGCAGCAGCAAGACGCTTTTCAAACCTTTCGCAGGCAAACCCAACAGTTCGTCCAATTTGTCATTGTCGAACCCTTCCATCGGGGTGCTGTCCACTTTGAGTTCAGCAGCCTGAGCCATGGCCAAACCCAGGCCGATGTAGGCTTGACGGGCAGTATGTATGAAGTTTTCTTCAGCCTCTTGTGGCAAGTACTTGGCTTTGAGGCGTTCGGTGTAGGCATTGAAACGGTCGGCTGGTTGGTCGCGTTCCACGGTGATGTAGTCGTACATGGAAACGATGCGCTCCTCGGTGTAGCGGTCCCAAGCGGCAAACACCAGCAGGTGCGAGCAGTCGGCCACGATTTGTTGGCCGAATGCGATGGGCACAATCTGGTTCTTTACTTCCTGGTTGGTGATGACCAACAGGCGAAATTGTTGCAAACCGGAAGAAGTGGGCGTTAAACGGATCGCTTCTACAATCTTATCGACGTCAGCCTGAGAAACTTTCTTGGTCGCATCGTATTTTTTGGTGGCGTAGCGCCACTGCAAATGATCTAATAAACTCATATTATTCTAAATTTTTACGGACAGATTTGAGGAAAGCCTGCATCTTCACGGCATCTTTGTCTTTGACGATGTCGTGCAGCTGACTCAGCTTTCCCATAATTTTTTCGATTTGTTCGGGTGCGAACGGATTAAATAGGATTTCCTGTAACAGGTAATCGTCTTCGGACATGAGCCCTTGGGCAATGGCCATGTGGCGTTTGAAGGTGG
>Ga0302212_1000739_pt1 | contig 12620 bp, 5 predicted proteins | sample II_Fen_N1_1_FD_200235 | JGI IMG/M metagenome (GOLD analysis project Ga0302212, IMG submission 200235) | Peat permafrost microbial communities from Stordalen Mire near Abisko, Sweden - II_Fen_N1_2 | ecosystem: Environmental > Terrestrial > Soil > Wetlands > Permafrost | place: Sweden: Abisko...
GAATAATCGGCTTTTTTCCTGGCTTTATATAGTTTTACACCATCTGCTTTATACGAAGTGTAGGGTTGTTTGTTTATTTCCACTACAGCTTCCGATAGTGACACATACGTCCGGTTTTTCTTGATGGTTTCACGGTAGAAGGCAGTCATCAGGGTTTGAGTATTGAAATAATTTTCAGCCTTTTTAGCCAACACTGCCCGCATGAGTAATTCCGCATCTTTTGAAATTACATTTAACTCAGGCAACTCTACCGAAGAAGGATCCAGTTCAATGCGTGATTTTTCAGGCTTCAGATCTTTCAATAAAACAGCTTTGTTCTTAAAACCGATAAAGCTCACGATGACTTTCGGATTGACAACCTCCTTTGGTATTTTAAGGGAGAACTCACCTTCACTGTTCGAAATGCTTGAAATATTCATTCCTGTAACAATAAGGCTGGCGAATGCCAATGATGTGCCGGATTTCTTGTCAATAATTTTGCCCTTATACTCCGTATAATTATCAGATTCACTAACCTTCGGTCCCGGCAACTGACTTTGGGCAACTACGTAAACGGGCAACATAAAAAGCAATAGGGCATAAATACAAACAGACATCTTTCTGTCTAACGAAAAGAGGATTCGTGATTTCATATTCCAATGTATTTAGTTTATGATTAAAAATATTTATCCGGGTATTTATACGTATAAGTCACAACAACCCTAAATCTATTCTAACAATTAAACAGCTGAAATTGTTGAGTTTATTGTGCTAATTAATAAGATTTTAAAGTGTAATCACGAATTAGAATCTTCTAATTTATAAAAGCAATAAATTGATGCAGCTTATGATTACAGCCCCATTTTAATGATTCCTGTTACTTGTTACGTACAAGACAATTTATGTTTAGAATCTGATTTTATACGATTTGAAATGTTGAGCTTGCTTCACCTGCAGAATATAAATCCCTTTCTGAGACAGATTAAATTTCATTTCAGAAGTTGAGTTTTGAATTGACCGGATCTGTCTTCCCATCATATCCAACACCAGGATATGGCTATTTTCAGGCAAATTCCTGACAGTAATTCCATCTGGAGTTACAGACCAGACGATTAAATTGTCAGAATGTTCATCCAACGCGCTAGTCAGTTTTAATGTATGCACTGTAATTTGATCGGACAGGATGGTTGCGTTCCCTTCCGGAGTCACAGTATAGAAATAGGTTGAATCGCTTTTTAGATCCGTAACCGAATAGATCAATACTGCTCCCACCGATTTAGGATACCCGGTCAATGATACCGGCATTTGGGCTACACCCTGTGTGGCTAGTTTTACATAATCCACATAGACCCTGTGTCCTGTTCCGGCATATGTATATAATGAAATGGTTGAAGTACTTGTTTTAATGGGTATATTGACCGTAAAATCCTGATAGTCCACAGCAGTTGTCCATTTAGCTAACGTGTCGGCATTTACAAGAACCATGAGTTTTGCACCGGCATCACTTGCATATTGTCTTGCTTTAACTGTCAAAACAGTAGCAGAGGTGGAAAGATCCATGGTTGGAGTAGTTAATTTTCCATAATTAGGTCCTGAAGAAAATCTGACATTACTAGCTGTTGATACTTCGGTATAACCTTCAGTTTTCCATCCTGCAGGAATTCCGTTCAGAAAGTCTTGCTCCAATATAGTTTTTGGAGTTGCACTGCCATCTCCAGCTAACGAGTAAACATTCAGTTTATATCCGGTTGCATTGGCTGATGAAGTCCAGTTAGCCATAAAGCTGCTGGTAGTTATGTTATTTGCAGACAAAGCAAGGAAACCATCCACAGAGGTTGCAATTAAAGTAACCGGAGTAGTAGTAATTCCACCTCCTGAAATGGTAAGCTGTGCTGTTTGTTTTCCCAACACCTGTGCTAGATAATTTAGTTTTAACCGATAACCTGAAGTTACATTTGCCATGCTTATGGTTGATACCGGGATTGAAAATGCAGAAGCATTTGCGCCACTTAGCGTAACATTCAAATCACCAGTGAGATTAGCTCCTTTTATTAAAACTGATGCTGTGTCGGTTGTCTGAAAGCTCACTTTCCCAAAATCGACCGTTACACCACTTGATGGAGAGCCAATGTACGGAGTTGTAATAGTGGAGGCAGAAAAGACTTCGGTTGTTTTATTTCCCCAGATATATTCTTCTAATCCCGGATAGTCAATAAATGGATTCCTGTTATTCTGGACTCCGTAAGCCGCATTATTACGCACAATTTCCTTTGCACTGACAGGGTCCTGACGGCTCCATTTCAAAAATAAGTTCATGCCATAAGTGGTTAGTCCTAAATGGGCTGTACTATAAACAACATCAGCCCCTGCTATCCAACTTTCACACAACCCGGCATAACGTGTTGCCATATAAAAATACGTACGGGCAAAATCGCCTTTATATTCATCGATCGGTTCAAAAACAATTCCTGAATAATCAGTCGAAGTGGACGTTCCAAGCTTGCTACCGTTTATGGATGTGTAGCTTGCCACACCAACTTCTCCGTATGGGTAATTGCTACGTTCGCCATTTACTTTCCCATCAGTCGGATAAACATTAAAAATATCGCTTACCATAGGTGAATCTGAGTTAAACCAACTTTGAGGGGAAGTATGTTCCCGGTTATAACAATCGCATTCGGCAGAATAATTTCCACATTGTTTGGTTCCGGGTGTAAAAGTGCAGTTTGAGTACATATCCCATACATTACCGCTTGAATTGGTATCTGTTGTCCTGTAAGCACCCCATAAACCATCATATGTAACAACGGTTTGACCATTAGCAATAATTGTCTGGAGTGCTGTGCGTAAAGCAGCAGTACTTTTACCTTCGGCAGAACTGTAATAACCTGCCGGAGCTTGGGCAAAAATGGAAAGTGTAAGAGCGAGTAAGAGAAAAGTAGAAAGTTTTTTCATAAAATTACCTTGAAATATGTAAAATAAATAGTGAGTGAGGGTAGCAAAAGTAAGAATATTGTTTCGTTTATTGATGTTTTTTTACATTTTTATGATATTATTGAGTGAATATTTTACATGGTACTAATATAAATACCTCCTTTTTTTGTTAATACGAAAGCCATATTACAATTCAATGTTTTATCGGCATTGTAAAAAGACCTTTGATGTAGTTTTCAATATCGAAAGATTGGTCTACTTTTGCATTCTGAACGTAAAAATCATTTTCAGATAAAAAGACTTGCTCAATACATTTTTAATTATGACAAAAGTAAAAACGCCCAATATAGCACAGGAAAACCTAAAATATCAAATACCCCCGGAGAGCATTCTGCTTCTGGCCGATTATGAACGTGCTCCTTCGGTGTCGATTGACACTAAGAAAGAATACATGTTACTTAGTTATTACAGTACGTATAAAACGCTGGATGATTTAAATCAACAGGAAATGAGTATGGGAGGATTGCGCATAAATCCAACAACCAATATCAGCTCATCCATAAATTACATCAACAACCTGAAAGTACGAAAGGTTATTGACACTGAACCCGTTCAGGTAAAAGGATTGCCTGAAAATCCACATATAGCTTTTGTATCCTGGTCACCCGACGAAAAGAAGATTGCCTTTACACATACCGCAAAAAAGGGGGTGGAATTATGGGTATTGGATGTGGCAAATGAAACGGCAACCAGGCTTACTGAACCGGTAGTAAATGCTAATCTGGGCAATCCGGTAAACTGGTATCGAAATAGCCGGCTATTATTAGTTCGCTTATTACCAAAAGTCCGGCCTGCAATGATCGACCCAAAGAAAGAATTGCCCGATGGCCCTACAATATCTGTGAGTGATGGTTCAAAATCCCAAAACCGCACTTATCCCGACTTGCTTAAAAATGCTTCTGATGAGATTAATTTCGTAACACTTACATCCTCCGAATTATACAAAGTTGACTTTACAGGAAATGCTGAGTTATTTAAAGGAGAAGATATGTATGCGGGTGAATCTTTCTCAGCTGACGGTAAATACTTACTTGTTACCACACTGCGCAAACCATTTACATATGTTGTTCCACTCAATCGTTTTCCACAACTTTCTATAGTTTATGATCTGACTGGCGAAGAAGTAAAAACAGTTAACGAAGTACCTCTTTCCGAGGTTTTACCCAAAGGGTTTATGGCTGTCCGTAAAGGTAAACGGGGGTTAAGCTGGCGACCCGATAAACCTGCTACCCTTTATTATGTGGAAGCATTGGATGGAGGTGATCCTAAAATGAAAGTGGATTACCGGGATGCCCTTTACCAGTGGAAAGCCCCTTTTACGGAGACTCCTTCATTAATTTCAAAAACAATTTCCAGGTTTGCTCATGTTATATGGGGCAACGATTCGGTAGCGGTGCTGCAGGATGAGTGGTATGATACCCGCAATGAACGGACCTATCTGATTAATCCTGCCAGGGCAGAAGAAAACCCCAGAATCATCAACGACCGTAATTTCCAGGATGTATATTCCGATCCGGGAAACTTTGAAACAGTGAAAAATGAATATGGGAAATATGTACTGGCTATTGAGAATAACAATTTATACAGCGTTGGCGAAGGTCATACACCAAACGGACAGTTCCCTTTTATCGACGTATTTAATCTTAAGACGTTAAAGTCAAAACGGGTTTATCAATCGGCATACACCGATAAAATGGAAGAGATTGTGGACGTGGAAGATTTTAAAAAAGGTGAAGCATTGGTACGCATACAGTCCAAAAATGAATATCCGAACTATTACTTCCGCAATATCAATACCAAAAATGAGTTGACACAAATAACACATTTCCCGAATCCCTTTGAAAGCATCAAGGATGTATACAAAGAAGTGATTAAGTATAAAAGGGCTGATGGTGTTGAACTCTCCGGGACGTTATATTTACCGGTGGGTTATGATCGTACAAAGAAAGAAAAACTGCCATTGCTCATTTGGGCATATCCAACTGAATATAAAGACAACTACAGTGCCGGTCAGAGTACTGCCAACTCCAATGAATTTACGTTTCCATACTACGGATCTTTTGTTTATTGGGTGACACGCGGATATGCAGTTCTCGATGACGCAGCTTTCCCGATTATTGGTGAAGGTAAGGTTGAACCAAACGATACATTTATCGACCAACTGGTTTCAAATGCCAAAGCTGCCATTGATGCCGTAGATTCACTGGGGTATATCGATCGTAAGAAAGTGGCTGTCGGCGGTCATTCGTATGGAGCATTTATGACTGCTAACCTGCTGACTCATTCCGATCTGTTTGCTTGCGGCATAGCCCGCAGCGGAGCCTATAACCGTACGTTGACACCTTTTGGTTTCCAGAGTGAACAACGGAATTACTGGGATGCACAGGAAGTGTATAATGCTATGTCGCCGTTTATGAATGCCGATAAAATGAAAACACCGTTACTGCTTGTTCATGGCGAAGAAGATAATAATCCGGGTACCTTCACCCTGCAAACAGAGCGTTATTTCCAGGCATTAAAAGGTCTAGGCGCACCGGTACGCTTGCTTATCCTACCCAAAGAAGCACACAGTTATGTTGCCCGGGAAAATATCCTCCACCTGCTTTGGGAACAGGACAGGTTTCTTGAGAAACACTTAAAATAATTCATAATTTATAATGCATAATTCATAATTAAGTAGGTAGAAAGAAATAAGAAGTAGGTAGTCTCATAATTCAGTATGCATTATGAATTATGAATTATGAATTATAAATTATGAATTATGAATTATAAAAAAGGCTGTTCCAACTAATATTGGAACAGCCTCTTTTTTAATTAAGAGTATTTATGGATCCAAAACGATCTATTGTGCAAGTACTTTCAACACTTTATTACCATCAGCAGAATTAACTTTCACAATCCATACGCCTTTGTTGATTGAAAAATCAGTATCAACATTCGTATTACGGTTTACAACTAAAATGCCATCTAACCCGTAAACATCAATCATGGTGTTCGAGGTTACATTGGTCACAAATAATTTGTTCCCGTTAGCATAAACCTGTACCGAAGAACCGGACTTTGGGGAAATTACTCCTGTTGCAACCTCCGGATCAGCAGCAATTAATGAAGGAATCGGATCCCAACCATCTGTACCCTTGGTAAAGTTGAAAGTGTTGATAGCAGTTCCGTCAGTCAAAGTTGGTGCTGTTAACAATGTTGACCATGAAACACGGCTGGCAGCATTATTTTCACCCGATTTTTCAACTGTTCCGAATTCATACATCTTGCTCGAAGTTCCGCCTAAGGTATTGAGCCAACCTTCGGGAGCAATCAATGACTTGCCGTTATAATCCGGATTATTGGTAGCCTGTATAGTCGTATTATAGAATACCACCTCACTGGTAGTAGCGGACCATGGACGACCAAATTCACCCGGTTTCGACAAGTAAGTCGAAGCTGTTTCAGTACCTGGTTTAGCCGAAGTGACATTACATGCATACATCAGGTACCCACGGGCAGTGCTTTGTTGTGCAGCCGTGAGGTAAGCAACATCAGTACTTACTTCGCTCGTGTTCATAGCCAGGTCACTCTTATAGGCAACCAACGTCATACCACCGAAGATATAATCGGTACCTCCCATAATAATGCCCTTGTAATTCACAACCCTAGCTCTTTCTGCTCCGTAGTATGAATCCTGCCGGCCAACAATTCTACATTTATAAAGAATCGCTTTATCGGCGCTACTTGCGTAGGCCACAGCAGCAGCTCTTTCAACAAAGCTTTTGTTCTGGACTGCCGTATTCCCTATATCCGTCGGACGTGTTCCCTTGCCACCTGATGCCCATTCCTGTACTACATCCTGAGATTCTTTCTTAGAGATGTATTGATTGTAGGAGTTTTCGAAGATGATATTAGCAGCCTGGAAACCTGCTCCTGAAACAAAGACAGTCGTATTCCAGTTGGAACCATTGGTAGTACCGCTGCCCGTATTGGTATAAGTGGTATAGCCATTGTCCTTGTTCACCCGTAACGCATCGGCGCTCCATTTCTGGTCGGTACCCATACTGAAATAGTTGTACCCATGGCCATAGTAAGACGTGATCCTGACTACATTAGCATCGATATCAACCCCTTTGTTTGCCAAAGCAATTGAAGGAGTTGCAGAAGCATTTATAATCGAAACACTGTCGATATCAATTACAAGCATTTCTTCGTAGTTACCCGGATCAACTACAATCTTTACCCGTTGTTTGGATGGACGTACCATGGCACGGGTAGCCGCCAATGCATCATTGATAGTCTGGTATTGCTTGCCTGTACCCACCGTAATGGTTGCAGAATAAGGCAGTGTCGTTGCTACTTTTACATCAGGCAGATAGGTTGTCGTTCCTGTTATATTGGTAATAGTCATATAGTCAGGAGTAGTACCGGCATAAATATACTCTTTTGTTAGCATTGTACCGGTGCTCAAGGTATTAGTCGTCAGGGTATCGCCTGTCACCACTACAAATTTGGCGGTATAATAATAGCTTACAATCAGTTTTTGTCCCGGGCTTATAGGCACTTTAGCCGTTCCGGTTCCTGTAAGAACTAAATGACCACTGGTAATGTTGTTGGATACCGTTCCCGTAAAGAGCATACCCTTATAGGAGGTTGTTGTTCCGCTTACAATGGTAGCATCATCGAATGACCAATCGGTAACCGGCGTAAAGGCTAATGTCTTCGAGGCTGCTGCGCCACTTACACTCAAGTTTGAAGTAGCTCCCAGTTGCAATGGATAAGCATCCAAACCGGCACAGGAGATTTTATATACTCCATCCCTTAACGAGATTCCGCTTAAGCCGGTGAACGTATACGAATATCCCGTTTCATTCAAATTGGTGAATGTGGTTACCAGTAGCGCTTTCTGTGCATCGGTCAGGCCATTCGCAGTGATAGTTACCGGATAAACAGGCTTGGCAGCAAAATTAATACTTCTGACTGAATCACGCTTAATGGTAACCGTATCTACAGAAATAGAATAATCGTTGATACCAGTTGCTGTAATCTTATATTTACAGTATGGCTCAATGGACACGGAATAAGTACTAGCTGTAGGATTTACCACCGGTGCCGGAACGAAAATCTTCGGAACAGTTGCAGTAAAGGTAAGCGCTACTGTAGACAGCTGTGCGCTGGTAAGTCCGGTGATAGATCCTGTCAATGAATTTATTATCACTTTTTTTATAGCTATTTCGTGCGTCGCATCGGCAGTAAGTGTTATCGAAGCTCCGTTTGTGACAATATATCCATTGGCATTGCCCAGGCTTATTGAATAAGTATATCCCGCCGGAACCCTCAAACTATAGCTGGTGCCACCGGAAGGAATCGTATCACTCCAGGATTTACCGGCAGCATTTGTCAGTATTATGTTGTATCCCAAAGGAATACCCGGTGCATCCGTCAGATTAAGATTTCCGCTGAGGGTTATGTAATTGGCATCCTTCCTTAGAACCCGGAAGTAGAAAGGTTTATCTACTGTGTCGTAGATATGGTAAGCACCTGCTTTTTTAGCAACGTATTTCACAATAGCTACAGTTGTCGTGGTGGAAGCAACATCCGTTTGTAAAGTAGGATTGGCAACGTAAACAAAATTCAGTTTCCCTGCAGCACTTCCTGCTTTGGTATATAAAGTAACTTCATCGTCAGCACTCAAAGTCAAGCCTATATATCTTGCTGGAGCAGCTGAAGCATTCACATAGATAGCACCGGTTAATGTATCTGTTACCGCACCGGTTGTAACGTAGGAAGGACAACTGTTTGCATCATAACGGGTCAAATTGGTATTGGAAGTTCTCAAACGGTCATTGTTACCGCCAACCCAACTCAGCACTCCGGCTGTAATAGAAGAAGGAAGAAGATTAGCTGTACTGATTGAACCCGGGGTAATGGTGGTAGCATACCACCCATTGATAGTTGCCACGTTCAGCTTGTTGTTGTATTTAGTTACATCCAGCTGAGCGGCACCAAAGTCCCAGACATCCGTTTTAACGGTTGCCACAATTTGGGCAGCATTTTCAATGGCTACTCCATGGATATAGAATTCACCCGTTGGAGCCAATACACTGCTTAAAGTAGCCTTGATAACGCCCGAAGGACCTGTATACGAAAAGCTGTGGGTGTTTTCTGTCGTGCTTCCTTTATCAGTTCCCTGGACAGTTCCCAATACTTTTCCTGCACCATCGGTAATCGTAAATACCGCGTCAGTAGCAGCTCCATACATACAGGTACTGAAAGTAATGGTTGCATTTCCGGCCACTGCAAAATCCATGGAGTTCCCTGAAAACAGGACTGCACCATGCGCTGAGTCGTGATAGCCGAACTGCTGGGCAGTTATTGCTGTATTACTGTTCATGGTAAGAATACCATCAGGGGTAATAAAGGTATTGTAACGTAATGACGAATAGGATATTTGTGGTAGAACACTTCCATCCATAAACATGTAGCTGTAGGTTTGTCCCGGTACAGCCGAAACAGATGTACTGTTGTCTTTAACCAGGATCTTATAACTGTAAGGCTTGGTAGTAGCATCTGCATAGGCTATTTTCAGCGTATCACCACTAACTGTTACTCCGGATATATTACCCGAAAAAGTAGTTGCAACACTTGCCAGCGATTTTCCGGCCAGGTTGATACGTATGGAAGCAAGATCGGTTGTTGCACTGATAACCATTCCCGCGGCTACCGTTACCGTCGGATTAGATGCTATATCAGCTCCGGCAGTCAAATCAACTGCTACTCCGTTCACAACGATCTCCCCTTTTTTCTGTACCCATGGGGTTAAATCTACTGCATAGGGCGTAGGAACTATGGATATATAGGGTATATAGGTCGTTCCTGAAAAACTCAATGTGACTGTACCTGCTGTTCCCACATACAGGAAATCAACAGTCGAAGCAGGATAACATGGGGAAGATGCAGCTTTTGAGGTAACATTAAAGCTACCGGTAGTACTGGAAATGCTTATATTTCCGCCAGAATACTGGCAGCCTCCTACTTTAATATAGGAGTTTCCAGCCACCTGCAAGGTAATCTGGTTTCCTGGTTTTAATATCGAACCGTGTGTAGTTCCATTGTATCCGTATGTATTCGAGCTCCCTACGGTTAAGCCGAAGAGTCCGGCTGTAATGGCTGTATTTCCCGTTGTTGTGGTTGGAATAATACTTCCATCCCGCAGATCGAAGTTATAAATAAAGTTCTTTACAGCCGTAGTGGTACTTTTTCCTAACTGGGCAGGAGTAACAACGATAACGGGAACGTAAATATCCGTTCCTGCACCTGCTGTGAGGACGGAAGTAAATACCAACGTATCAGCAACACCATTGTAGACATAATCGTAGGTGTCCACAACATCGGTAACAACCTGCGTTGCATGAGTTCCTAAATCAACGCCGGCTTTCGAGGTTCCCTGCATACTTAACGAAGAATACTTCGAACCTACAAATTTAAGGGTACTGCTTCCGGCAACATAGATTTTAATCTTGCTGCCTACTTTCATGTCGATGCCATAAGTTGCATCTTTATTGCTGTAATTACCACTCAATTTAAGTGATCCATCTGTACTCTGCTTATTGGTACCGATGGTTCCATCCCTGAAATCATACGTCGTTTGCCCGTGTGTGTAGCCTAAGAACAGCAGCACGGCAATAATTGTCATGTAGAGTTTTCTTTTCATAAGAATTTTATATTAGAGTTAACAATAAAAAATATTAATCCGTTGCAAATATACTAGGATGTTTTATTTTGATGGTGGAATATTTGCCGTATAACGTGTATTAATTGACGGATTTATATCCACACTGCCAGCCGGTCGTTAAATCACACACAATCCATTCATTGTTAACAATGTAAAGGAACAAATAAACAACCCCAAGCCCCTCACGATTTGTCGGGAGGGGCTTGGGGCAATTAGTTTCTTAAGAGTTATTCTGATTCACTCCCAGCATATGGATGTAAAAAGGCCCTGTAAGAAAGCAGTATACTTACCGGACCTTTTTGCAGTTATTGAAGTTACATCATGCTATGAACTAATTTCGGTTGTGAATTACTTACCTGCCCTGAATTAGCGCCTATGATAACCTCTACACCCAGGTTGGTCCTGAAATACCAGAAAGGTTCTTTTGCGGAAGGATGTACCAACGGCCAGCTTAGTGTTATATCCGTAAATTTATCTCCTCCATTTTGTGTCTGGAAAATATTGATAGCTTCTTTAATATCTATTTTAAATCCCTCAAAAGCAACCAATCCTAACGGACAACTCATTGGTTGAGCCTGTGTTAGTCCTACCAGGGGTGGTTGAGCTGCGTAATACCCGTAGCAATCGCCATCTTTGGCACGTAACACAACATCCCAGCCTAAAATATCATCCACTGAGCTTCCTAAGCCAAGTTTAATCCTGGCTGTTTTCCGCAATAATCCAATAAATGTTTCACCTGTTTTTTCTGCCGCAAGCGACAATAAATCTGAAGTTTTCATTGCTTTATTTTTTTAATCGTTATTACTCTGTTTCATTCGGTGGTTTTCTCGTTCCACCTGTTTTCTGCACCTGGACGGTGAGGTGTGCAAATTCCCTCAGGAATAATTATTCTCTTTCGAATCTTTATTCCGGTTTAGTATGGTTGCTTAATAAGATATAGCCTCCTTTTTTATAGATGACGTTACGATTTCATGTTTTGTCCGACACCATGCTGCAAATCTGATTTAACGGCGAAGGAGTCAGTTCAGGACTTTAAGAGCAATATTTCGCTCAGGGAATTTGTATAGCAGGATAGTTTACACCTGCTATAGTTTGTTTGTCTCAACTCTGTGATACGACTGAAACAGCTGGTTGCGTTTGTTCGATCCCTGTATAAGCAATGGAGGCATCCCAAACTGCACCTGTGGCATTGTAGTGGGCAAATTTATGGATCCCTTTTTTGTAACTGAAACATTGGCTTGCATTTACTTTACCTCCGGCCATTACTTCTATTTCCAGTTGAACGTAATCGCCATCAACAAGCCCAATGCCTTGTGCCCATTCATCGAGGTTGATTCCACCGGTACACCATACAGATACTGATGGTCCTCTGTCCGATTCCAGCCATTCTGTCCCTGTATAACGACGGAATCGCATGTAAAACGCATAAAAAATACCTGTTTGCCCGTAACATCTGAATCCTGAAATGTTTTCATTAACAATGACAGGTTTTTCGAAAGGTTTTTGATCTGTTGCCATAGTTTTTTTATTTAAGCATTTTTCCTACTCATGAGGCTTTTCGGAATCCGCCCCGTTTTTATATGTGGTTTCCGGTCTCCACTTTTCTTGTCATCGTGAGTGGTCATAAGTAACGTGAACAATTAACTGTCGTATTTTAAATCCAACAATATAGAACACGGATTTACGCCGATCGAGCGGATTAAAGCGGATTCTTTTAATACCTATGATTTTATCCCGATAGCTATCGGGACAGCGTAAATCCGCGTTCTAATTTTTATTTAATACGACAATATATCCTTTTCCCTACTTAGGTCCTTTCTCAGACTGCCGCTTTTTCTATTTCCCGCTTTTAACCGTTACAGTATCCACTTTTGCTTCAATAATCTTTTGAATATTTTTTGGTACGTTGGATAGAAAATCATATCCGGTA
>Ga0302212_1000751_pt1 | contig 12523 bp, 10 predicted proteins | sample II_Fen_N1_1_FD_200235 | JGI IMG/M metagenome (GOLD analysis project Ga0302212, IMG submission 200235) | Peat permafrost microbial communities from Stordalen Mire near Abisko, Sweden - II_Fen_N1_2 | ecosystem: Environmental > Terrestrial > Soil > Wetlands > Permafrost | place: Sweden: Abisko...
CGCGAGCAACTGACTTGTTTGTTTCTTTTGATTGACTGCAGGCACGAGCCCCAGAAAATCGATCTGGAATTTATGGAATGGCTGGGCGAGAACGGTGTTCCGTTTTCTATCGTATTCACCAAGCTGGATAAACTGCCGCATGCCAAAGGAAAATCGAACGTGCAGACCTATAAAGATAAACTGTCCGAACAATGGGAAGAACTGCCACCTATTTTCCTCACTTCGTCCGAAAAACGCGTAGGGCGCGATGAAATTTTGAACTATATTGACGGAATAAGCAAGAGCCTGTAAAGGACTATTGCCGCCAACCAACCCCATCCCAAAACATAAAACATTGATTGTCATTTCGAAGGAAGTGAGAATTGAAAATCGGCGTTAGCCAAATCTCTCACAAGATTTCATATATAAAATTTACCGGACAATATTGCTTTGAAATATAAAAGAATAAAAGAAACTAATGTTGAAAAAAAGTTTAATCTCAGGCTCTTCGAAGTCCCCCTGTGAGGGATATAGGGGGCTTTTACCACTCCTTTGCCTTTGCTTTTTGTTCTCGTGTTCTCCCAAAACTGCCAAAACAACCGATGCGCAAACCACCGACTCATTAAAACTTAGTTATGCGCAGGGTTTTGCCGTTAAGTATTTTCCTGACTATAAAGAAGTGATTGTGTACAGCCCGTGGGTGAAAGGTACGGTGTATGCCCGTTATTATCTGGTGAAAGATGCTTCTGTAAAAACGCCTTCCGATGGTACAAAGGTGCAGGTTCCGCTTCGCACATTGGTTGCCACGTCGGTCACTCATTTTGAGTTTCTGAGTTTGCTGGGGCAGGTGGAAACCGTTGTGGGTGTTTGCTCGCCACGCATTATCTACAATAAAGAAATTAATAAACGGTTTGCCGAAAGACGGATTGCCGATTTGGGCGATGCCTTTACCATTAATGTAGAGAAAACCCTGCAGCTTAAACCCGGAGCGGTGATGATGAGTGGTTATAACCAGAACGACCCCTACGCGCAACGTGTTTCGCAAGCCGGAATTCCGGTACTGTTTAATAACGAATGGATGGAAACTTCACTGTTGGCACGGGCGGAATGGATCAAATTTGTGGCAGCGTTTTACAATAAAGAGAAACAGGCCGACAGCATTTTTGCCGATGTGGATAAGCGTTACAACGACATAAAGGCGAAAGCGGTCGGAATAAAAACGAAACCCAACATTATGGTGGGCTCCAATTTCCGCGGAACGTGGTACATGCCATCGGGTCGTAACTTTATGGGGAAACTGTTTGCCGATGCGGGTGCTGCTTATTTTTATGCTAACGACACTACGACCGGCAGCCTGCCACTGAATGTAGAAACGGTGTTGAAAAACTTTTCGCAGACCGACGTTTGGCTGAATTGCAACTTTAATTCAATAGCTGATCTCGTAAAATCGGACTCAAAACATGCGCTGTTCCGCCCCGTGAAGTTGAATCGGGTTTATAATATCAATAAACGTCTGTTGCCCTCCACGGCCAACGATTTTTGGGAAAGTGCTGTGGCACGCCCCGATTTATTGCTTTCGGATATGATTGCCATCCTGCATCCCGAAATCTTACCGGGATACACCCTGACATATGTCGAAAAATTGAAATAGCTATAGGGGACAGGTTGTGACCTGTCCTTTTTTGTGTTGGTTGAGTTAATAAATTGAGATTATTTAGTACCTTTGGAGTCGAAAAATGCGTCCCAAGGTTGGGAAAGCTCCGCTGACCCCTCGGTGAGAGATTCCCAAGGTTGGGAAAGTGCGGATGACCTATCAACAGCAATCTCCGAGAGTTGGGAAAGTGCGGCTGACTTATCAACAGCAATCTCTGAAAGTCCGGAAAGTGCGGCTGACTTATCAACGGCAATCTTCGAAAGTTAGGAAAGTGCCGCTGACCTATCAACGGCAATCTCCGAGAGTTGGGAAAGTGCGGATGACATATCGGCGGCAATCTCCGAAACTTCGGACGGCATTTGGAGAGGGGAAAAAAGTGATTCATAAGATTTTGAAAGCTTGTTTGATTACGAATATAAATATTCCTGTGATTGGAAAACCAAAAATATAGAGTTGTAATATGAAGAAAATCATAATTCTGACAGTTTTTTTACTTTTTGCAATTATTTTTGTTTTGTCTTTTGATAAATCAGAACATATTTCTTACTTTTCAATAGCTATGTTTATCATACTGGCAATCGGATTGAATTTTTTGGTGTATATGATTCGGGATTATTCAAATCCTCCCAAATGGTTATTCAAACTTCGTTTTTTATTTTACAGTTTATCCTACGGGTTATTTTTTGGCGCAGGGATGTCTTTCTTTAGATTGATTAGAACTCAACAGGTTGATTTGATACAGTTTCTGTTGTTCTCAGCAGTATTCGCGTTGGTCGGATTCTTTCTGGGTAATGCTTCAGATAATACGGGTTATTTGAAGTTTAAAAAACTAGTCAAATCTACCGGAAATCAAGAGTTAAATGACCTGGCACTAACAGATTCTGCGTATTATGAAGATTCAATAATGTTCAGAACTCATGGACGATTAATCCTGAATAATGAACGATTGTATTTTTACTCCTCTGATGAAAATAAATGCTTGTTTGAATCAAAATTGACAGAAATCAATCCTGTTGTCGAAAGATCTTCGTTTTTGAATGTACCTGTCGGACTGAACTTTCAGACCAACGAGACAAAGATATTTATGAAGTTTCCTCTTTATTGGTTAAACGCGATAGAGAATAATTGAAATTTGCTAAGAAATAATTGTATCTTAAAGTTTTTTTTAATGAAATCCCGTTCCCTCATATTATTCCTCACTCTTTCATTCCTTACGGTGAATCTTTTTCTGTCCGATTTGGCTTGGGGAAGCATTCACATATCGTTGAGAGAGATTATCGACGTATTTTTCAGGAAGAGCGGGGATGGAATTAATTCCGAAATATTGCTCAACTTCCGCTTGCCTAAAGCCATTACGGCAGTGCTGGCAGGTGCTTCGTTGTCGGTAGCGGGTTTGATGATGCAGACGCTGTTTCGCAATTCGTTGGCCGATCCGTATATTCTCGGGGTAAGCTCGGGTGCCAGTTTGGGTGTGGCATTAGTTATGATGGCGGCGTCAGTATTGCCGGTGGCATTTGTCAGTAGCGGTTGGGCTCTGATTGTGGCGGCTATAATTGGTGCATCGGTGGTGCTGGTACTGGTGGTGGGTGTATCGTTTAAGGTTCACAATGCCGTTTCGCTGCTCATTGTGGGGTTGATGTTCGGCACTATTGCCGGTTCGCTGGTCAGTGTGTTGCAAAACTTTAGCAACCCGGATGCCATCAAGCTATTTGTTATGTGGACGTTCGGTAGCCTGAGTGCCGTAACCTGGGGTTACATGAGTGTATTGCTTCCGGTGGTGTTGGTAGGCCTGGGCATGGCTTTTTCGTTACAAAAACGGCTCGATGGCTTACTTCTTGGAGAAAACTATGCGCGTGGATTGGGCATCTCCATTCAGCAAACGCGATTTCTGATCGTTATTGCCACAGGATTATTGGCCGGAGGCATCACCGCCTTTACGGGTCCGATAGCTTTTGTGGGGGTAGCCATTCCACATATTGCACGCGGATTGTTTCGGGTGTCGAGCCATAAAGTGTTGTTGCCCGCCACCATTTTGTGCGGCGCTTCGTTGTTGCTGATTTGCGATATTATTACTCAAATACCAACATATACTTTACCCATAAATACCGTAAGTGCATTGTTTGGTGCCCCGATTATTATTTGGATAATATTAAAAAGACGATAGCATGTCAATTCTAACCACGCAAAACCTATCCATTGGTTATTCCAAAAAAGGAAGTACCGACATTATTCAGTCGCGACTGAATCTGCAATTGCGAGCCGGCGAACTGGTATGTCTTATCGGTCCGAATGGGAGTGGAAAATCTACATTGTTGCGTACACTTGCCGGATTGCAAAAACCTATGCTGGGTAAAACTTTTATTGATGATCGTGAGATAATTAGACTAAAGCAACAAGAAAAAGCCTTGCTGATAGCCTTGGTGCTGACAGAGCGGATTGATATTGAAAACGCCACAGTGTATAATCTGGTTTCGCTGGGGCGCCATCCGCACAGCAACTGGTGGGGAAATATCACTGACGAAGAAGATGCCATTATCCGCGAAGCCATAGAAATGGTACATCTTGGAGCTAAAATGTTTCAGAATATCAACGAACTGTCCGACGGTGAACGGCAGCGGGCTATGATAGCCAAAGCACTGGCGCAGGACACACCCATTATCATGCTCGACGAACCTACGGCACACCTTGACTTGCCGAACAGGGTGGAAATAATGTTGTTGCTTCATCGGTTGGCTCACAAAACAGGTAAAGCCATTTTGCTTTCCACGCATGAGTTGGACCTAGCACTTCAGGCTGCCGATCGCATATGGCTGATGAGTACCGGGACAGGTGTAGAATGTGGTGTCCCCGAAGATTTGGTATTTAATGGCAGCTTTAATAGGGCTTTCGAAAGCAAATCTTATTTCTTTAATGCTTCCAACGGAAATTTTTCGATGAATTATCCAATGACAAAGAAAGTGTGGGTTTCCGGTGATAAGACCCGTATGTACTGGACTTTTCGTGCTTTGGCACGTGCCGGCTATGCGGTAGTTCAGGATGCCGATGTTAACGTCTTTGTGAATGAAAATGGTTGGCTGCTGAATAATAAGAATATCTTCACCGTGGAAGAGTTATTGTTGGAACTAGAATGTATATTTGCAGATCATTCGATATGATTTTTTTGAAAAATACGCTCATGCATGAATAACAAGTTTCTCCATCTGTTCTGTCTTTTACTGTTATCGGTAAGCATGTGGGCGCAAGCCAATGTGCGTATTTACGGATATGTGATTGATTTGGACAACAGGGGTGTAGAGCTGGCAAATGTACGTGTGGAAAATGCAGTAACAGGTACCACCACCAATCAGAATGGCTATTATGACTTATCGATTAGGGCGAGTGATTCGGTTACGCTGGTCTATTCCATGGTTGGTTATCGAACCATAAGGCATACCATACATCCTCATCAGTCGGTGGTGCAAATCTCAGTTCAGCTGCCACCTTTAGCCAACCAACTTGCCGAAGTTAATGTAGTTGGACAGCGCAGACAGACTTCAACTCTTGATGTACTCGATCCTTCCAGGTTTCGCGTCACCCCAAATACTTCGGGAGGAATAGAATCCTATCTCATTACCTTTGCAGGAGTGAGTTCCAGCAACGAACTGAGTTCGCAATACAATGTGCGTGGGGGTAACTTTGACGAAAATGCGGTTTATGTCAATGGCATCGAGGTCTATCGTCCGTTGCTTATTCGTGCCGGTCAGCAGGAGGGTTTGAGTTTTATTAATCCGGATATGGTGCAGAGTGTTTCATTTTCTGCCGGTGGATTTGATGCCAAATACGGAGATAAAATGTCGTCGGTACTGGATATTCAATACAAAAAACCAACCGCCTTTGAAGCTTCAGCTTCGGTGAGTCTGCTCGGAGCTTCGGTTTATGTAGCCACTGCCAACAAACGATTTACGCAAATGCACGGTGTTCGATACAAAACGTCATCCTATTTACTTGGAACGCTTGATACAAAGGCTGAATACAAGCCTGACTTTCTGGACTATCAGACTTACCTTACCTATCAGCTTTCTCCTAAGTCTGAAATAACTTTTTTAGGCAATTTCTCACAAAATTCTTATCAGTTTGTACCTCAAACGCGCGAAACAAAATTCGGAACATATCAAACTCCGCGTAATTTAATTATTTATTTTGATGGGCAAGAAAAAGACTTGTTTCGTACAGCATTTGGGGCACTTACATATAACCTTAAACCCATTAACGGGATGAAGCTGAGCCTGCTTGGATCGCTGTTTTCCACCAATGAAAACGAAACCTACGACATTACAGGCCAGTATATTGTTAACGAAGCTCAATTGGATGCCGGCTTGACAGAACAAACCGGGGAGTCGCTTGGAATTGGAACCTATCACCAGCATGCCCGAAACCGGTTGAAAGCTACAGTTGCTAATCTGGCGCATCTGGGAGAATATGATGTGGAGAATCATAAAATGAGGTGGGGAGTCAATATTCAAAATGAAATAATTTCGGACAAAATAAGTGAGTGGGAATTGCGCGATTCTGTGGGATATTCGCTGCCATACAGTGATAAAAATGTGAATGTATATTATAATCTGAAATCGTCCAATAGCTTATCAACATGGCGTTCAACGGCTTTTTATCAGGACACATATAAATGGAATACTGATGCAGGATCTTTCTCGGTCACCGGAGGATTGCGGGCTAATTATTGGACTTTCAACAATGAATTACTGGTGAGTCCACGCCTGTCAGTTTCGTTTCTGCCAACCTGGAAACGGGATTTCAGTTTTCGTTTTGCTACGGGAGTTTATTATCAAACACCTTTTTACAAAGAAATCAGAGATACACTTACAGACCTGTCAGGTAATGTAAATATACGTTTGAATAACCACATCAAAGCCCAGCGCTCACTTCATTTTGTGTTGGGAGGCGATCATTATTTTCGTGCCTGGGGCCGACCTTTTAAGTTCACTACCGAAGCTTATCTGAAACTCATAGACCGGTTGATATCCTACACCGTAGATAACGTTCAGATTGTATATTCCGGTAAAAATGATGCAAAAGCGTATAGCGCTGGCATGGATTTCAAACTTTATGGCGAGTTGGTGCCGGGGGCCGACTCCTGGATCAATATATCATTGATGAATGCAAAACAGGATATTGCAGGCGATTCGTATGTGAGCCATACTTACGACGCGGACGGAAAAATACTGACATCTAAAGTAGTGTATCCGGGTTGGGTGCCAAGCCCAAGTGAACAGCGTTATACTTTTTCGATGCTGTTTCAGGATTATCTACCCAATAATCCGAAATATAAAATGCAATTGAAATTCGTTTGGTCAGATGGTTTGCCATTCGGACCCTCCAAGAGTGTCCAGTTTCGTTCAGCATTTCGCACCCCTCCTTATCGGCGGGTGGATATTGGAGCTTCCCGGGTGTTGATTAACGGAGTGGATAAAACGATGAATAAATCGTGGTTGAAGCATGTGAAAAACATCTGGTTGAACGTTGAAGTATTCAACCTGTTGGATATCAAAAATGTGAATTCATATTATTGGATTACCGATATTTATAATCAACAACTGGCAGTGCCCAATTACCTTACCGGACGTCAGCTGAATTTAAAGGTAATGGTGGACTTGAAATAAGAGGCAAGCAGTAAGCAGCAAGTAGTAAGGAGTAAGAAGTAAGCAGTAAGCAGTAAGCGGCAAGTAGTAAGTAGTAAGCAGTAAGCAGTAAGACTGAGAATATTGAGTCTGAATTTATCACTGTTCATATTGATTACCATTACTGATATCAATTATCTATTGAATCCTTACCACTTACCTCTTACCTCTTACTGCTTACTTCTTACTTCTTACTAACTATCAACTTGTAATCAAATCTCTTTTTTTCTCGGGTAAATTTCGCTAATTTTGCAGCCATTATTAATAATATGTATTTCAATCGACCGTGTAAAGTATTTTTTTTTGTAATTAATGCTGATAACTGTTGACTGATAATTGAAAACTGAAATTATGCCACACACCTCACAACGGGGGCAGGCAATGCCCGAATCGCCTATTCGTAAACTGGTTCCGCTGGCCGACAAAGCCAAAGCACGCGGTATCAAAGTGTACCATCTTAATATCGGTCAGCCCGATTTGAAAACGCCGCAAGTCGCGTTGGATGCGATTCGCAACATACTTTCAATATCGATGTAACGGAAGATGATATCATTGTTACCACGGGAGGTTCGGAAGCCGTAAATTTTGCTTTCATGAGCTGTCTCGATCCGGGTGATGAAATCATCGTGCCGGAACCTGCATACGCCAATTATACAGCTTTTGCTATTGCTGCCGGAGCTATTGTAAAACCTGTTGTATCTTCCATCGAAGAGGGTTTTGCATTGCCTTCGGTTGAAAAATTCGAGGAACTTATCACGCCAAAAACCAAGGGAATTCTGATTTGTAATCCGAATAACCCGACCGGTTATTTGTACACTCGCTCTGAAATGAATAAAATTCGCGACTTGGTGAAAAAATACGATTTGTATCTTTTCTCCGACGAAGTATATCGGGAGTTTTGTTATACCGGAGCACCTTATATCTCGGCCTTTCACTTGGATGGGATTGAGGAGAATGTGGTGCTGATTGATTCGGTGTCTAAACGTTACAGCATGACCGGTGTCAGAGTCGGAGCATTGGTAACCAAGAACAAGGACGTGCGTAAAAACGTTATCAAGTTCTGTCAGGCACGTCTTAGTCCACCTTTGTTGGGGCAAATAGCTTCCGAAGCTGCCATGAATACATCTTCGGAATACATGCTCGAAATGTACAACGAATATGTTGAACGCCGCAAGTTTCTGATTGACGGTTTGAACCGCATTCCCGGAGTTTATTCTCCCATTCCTATGGGTGCGTTCTACACTGTTGCCCGTTTACCGATTGACGATGCCGATAAATTCTGTGCATGGTTGCTTTCAGACTTTGAATTTGAAGGTTACACGGTAATGATGGCTCCTGCTTCCGGCTTTTATACGGTAGAGGGCTTGGGGAAAGATGAAGTTCGTATCGCATACGTGTTGGATAAAGAAGATCTGAAACATGCGCTGATTGTGCTGGGCAAAGCCTTGCTGGCATATCCGGGACGGACAATTTGATTCTGGTTCTTTCTAACCCTTTCCCTTGTCGGGGACTTCCCTTTACAAAAGGGAAGATGGTTGCCGAATTTTGATCATTTTAGACGTGAAGAGGAAAAAAAAGCGTTGAAAATTATTGAGTGCATTAAACTTTGCACTTCGAAGGTGTCCCCTTTTTTGAAGGGGACGAGCGTAGCGGAGGGGTTTGTCATAAATTTCGAAAGTCCATATAATTTACATTTAACTAATAGTGTTCAGTGTCTCTAGAATATTTCATAGCTAAGCGTATTCATTTTCAGCAGGGCAAGAAAAATGTTTCTCGTCCTGCCGTTCGTATAGCCACCATTGGTATTGCACTCGGATTGGCTGTTATGCTTATTTCCGTGGCGGTAGTTATCGGTTTTAAGAATGAAATCCGCAATAAAACCATTGGATTTGGAGGGCATATTCAGATTTCTAATTTCGATAATAACAATACATTTGAGACCAATCCTATCAAAGTGGATAAAACTTTGATGAGTAAAATCACAGCCATTGACGGGGTGAAGCATGTACAGCGTTTTGCTACCAAACCGGGTATCATCAAAACCGATACGGAGTTTCAGGGCGTTGTGATTAAAGGGATTGACAAAGGTTTTAATTGGGATTTTTTCAAATCCAATTTGGTTGACGGCAATGTGCTGGATGTGTCGGGAGCAGCACCCGGAAATCAGGTTGTCTTGTCGAAGTATCTGGCCAATTTGTTGGGATTAAAGTTAGGTGACAGTTTCTATACATACTTTATACAGGAAAAAGTCCGGGCTCGTAAGTTCAAAATTGTAGGCATATATTCTACTAACTTCATCGAGTACGATAAGCTGTTTATCCTTGCGGATATGCGTCAGGTGCAAGCGCTTAACGACTGGTCGCCGGATTCTTTCAGCGGACTGGAGATTCTTGTCAATGATTTCAATCGTATTGACGAATTGGGCGATAAGGTTTATGACGTTACGGCAAATAAATTCAATAAAGAGGGCAATGCGTATACCACGCAAACCATCAAACAACTAAATCCACAGATTTTTAGTTGGCTCAGTTTGTTGGATATGAATGTGTGGGTAATTCTTATACTTATGCTTGCCGTTGCCGGATTCAATATGATTTCGGGCTTACTTATTCTGATCCTTGAGCGTACCAACATGATTGGAATTCTCAAGTCGATGGGTGCTACCAACTGGTCTGTAAGGAAGATATTCCTTTATCACTCTGCATTCCTTATTGGCAAGGGTATGTTATGGGGCAATGTAATAGGCCTGTCGCTCTGTGCTATTCAATACTTTACAGGCGTAATTCCGCTCGATCCGCAATCTTATTACGTAGCCACTGTTCCTGTTAGCTTCAATTGGTTATATATCCTGCTACTCAATATCGGAACGCTTGCAGCCTCACTTCTCATGATGATTGGGCCATCGTATCTTATTACCAAAATTAATCCTGCAAAGATTATCCGGTACGAATAAGCATTTAAAGACACGCCGAAGCCCGCTCGACGATGCACAAAGCTTGCTCAACAATGTACAAAGCGGATCCGACGGTATAAAAAGCTTGCTCAACAGTATACAAAGCCTGCTCAACAATATACAAAGCGTACTCAACAGTATACAAAGCTTGCTCAACAATATACAAAGCTCGCTCAACGATATACAATGCCTGCTCAACGATGTACAAAGCTCGCTCGACAACATACAAAGCGTGTTCAACAATATACAAAGCCCGCTCGACGATATACAATGCTTGCTCGACAATATACAATGCCCGCTCAATATTTGAAAAATAAAAATTTGTATCTTTGATATAGGCGATCACATCTTTTATTTGTTTACTTGTCTATAAATTCTTATTTTTGCATATCAAGATAGTCTCTGTTTTATTTATAAAAAAACCTGCGTCTTGTAACCAGTAACTGAACAATGATTAAAGACCAAATAGAATCGCTTCGTCGCGAACTCGAACAGCATAACTATAACTACTATGTGAAATCGGCTCCCACAATTTCCGATTTTGAGTTCGATACCAAGCTCCGGCAGTTACAGGAACTGGAAACGGCTCATCCTGAGTTTTTCGATCCGAATTCGCCAACGCAACGTGTTGGGAACGATATAGCCAGCGGTTTTGAGCAAGTGGCTCACGTGTATCCGATGCTTTCGTTGGGAAATACCTATTCCGAAGGAGAAGTGCAGGATTTTTACGAGCGGGTACGCAAGGGATTGAACGAAGACTTTGAATTGGTTTGTGAATTGAAATACGATGGAACATCCATATCGCTCACTTACGAGGATGGGGTGTTGGTGCGTGCCGTGACCCGTGGCGATGGCGAAAAGGGTGATGATGTAACGGCTAACGTGAAAACCATTCGCAGTATTCCGTTGCGCTTACAGGGAAATTATCCCAAATCGTTCGAAATACGGGGCGAAATACTTATGCCATGGTCTGTGTTCGATGAGTTGAATCGCGAACGTGAAGAGCAGGAAGAACAACTGTTTGCCAATCCGCGCAACGCTGCTTCGGGAACGTTGAAGATGCAGAACTCCTCAGTGGTTGCCAGTCGTAAGCTGGATGCATATCTTTATTATTTGCTGGGTGAAAATCTGCCTTCCGATCTGCATTCTGAAAACCTGCAAGCCGCACACTCGTGGGGTTTTAAAATATCCGATGCCACTAAAGTGTGCAAAACGCTCGAAGAGGTTTCGGCATTTATCAACTATTGGGATGTGGAGCGTAAGAATCTTCCGGTGGCTACCGATGGCATTGTGTTGAAAGTAAATTCACTCTCCCAACAACGCGCTTTAGGCTTTACGGCTAAATCGCCCCGTTGGGCTATTGCTTATAAATTTCAGGCCGAAAAGGCTGTGACCCGTCTCAATTCCGTTTCGTACCAGGTGGGTAGGACAGGGGCTATAACTCCGGTGGCTAATCTTGATCCGGTACAACTTTCGGGTACTACCGTAAAACGTGCATCGCTGCACAATGCCGACATCATCGAAGCGCTCGATTTGCATATCGGCGATATGGTTTTTGTGGAAAAGGGTGGCGAAATTATTCCTAAGATTACGGCGGTGGATAAAGATGCCCGTTTATTGATTGGTGATAAAGTGCAGTTTATCAAGAGTTGCCCCGAATGTGGTGCTGCCTTGGTGCGTTTCGAAGGCGAAGCTGCTCATTATTGTCCCAATGAAAATGCTTGTCCGCCTCAGATTAAAGGCAAGATGGAGCATTTTGTCAGCCGAAAAGCCATGAATATTGATGGCTTGGGGAGTGAGACAATAAATTTACTTTATCAAAACGGTTTGTTGCATAATATTGCCGATATTTACACGTTGAAAGTGCCTGACCTTATTCGGTTGGAGCGACTGGGAACGAAATCGGCTTATAACATACAAGAAGGGGCTGAAAAATCGAAAGAAATACCGTTTGAACGGGTTGTTTTTGCATTAGGAATTCGTTTTGTAGGCGAAACAATTGCCAAAAAACTGGCGTATGCTTTCAAGAATATCGAAGCGTTAGAACAAGCTACTTACGATGAACTGATAGCTGTAGATGAAATTGGTGGACGGATTGCTCAAAGTGTAGTGGCTTATTTTTCCGATTCGTTGAACACAGAAATGCTAAACCGACTGAAAGAGTACGGATTGCAAATGAGCTTATCGGAAGAAAAATTGCAAGCACACGGAACTGCGCTGGCAGGTTTGTCAATCGTTATCAGCGGTACGTTTTCAAAACAT
>Ga0302212_1000754_pt1 | contig 12494 bp, 9 predicted proteins | sample II_Fen_N1_1_FD_200235 | JGI IMG/M metagenome (GOLD analysis project Ga0302212, IMG submission 200235) | Peat permafrost microbial communities from Stordalen Mire near Abisko, Sweden - II_Fen_N1_2 | ecosystem: Environmental > Terrestrial > Soil > Wetlands > Permafrost | place: Sweden: Abisko...
GAACAAGAAGCCTTCGGCTCGATGAAGACGTGGTGCCAACGTCGTATTTCAGCCTAACAAGCCGCATCCACCGGCACCTCCCCTATTGTTACGCCGATCCTTCGGGCCGGTGATGACGGGACGTTAGGTGCACCTCCGGGGGAGACTCTGATAATCAAAATGAATATGCAATGAAAAAAAACATTTCAAAAGTAATTCGTGTAATTTTGGCAGTATCCTCCCTTGCCGCATTATGCGCATGTGAAAAAAAAGAGAATTCAGAGAAAAATCCATACGGGAAAATTGACAGCATCGTGGTGCGCTATTGGAATGTAGCGATTGATACGCCAATAACATTTAGAATCAAAGAAAAGAATGGCGAAAAAATTGACTACATAGAATTTACAGCAAATCAAAGTGAATCATACCATCTCGAAGAGCGATTAAGCCGACATTTTGCAAAAAATGGCTTTCCAAAGCCAAATGGCGTTGTAAAGACAAAGCAATCAAGCGACGAAATGAATGAAAAAAAATATCAGAGCTACATATTCTATTTAGACAAACAATATATTGATAGCCAGTTTAGAAAATTAGGCGGCGAAATTGGCTTTACATGCGGCGAATTCATAATGGAAAAAGCTTTTGAAATGAACACAAAAGAAGTGATGATTGATGAATACAGCATCAGAAAATTAATAGAAAACTCAAAATTAAGCATTGAAGCAAAAAATGCTTACAGAAGAATTTCAATAAAAATAGAAAAACAAGAGAAAATTAAGCAAATTCTATGCATGTGAGAACTAGCAACTAAAGCCTTCGGCTCGATGAGGGGTATAGGTTAATCAATACGAACTTAGCAAATCCACCTAACAATCGCCGTCCACCGGGACCTCCCTGTTGTTGCACCGACCCTTCGGCCCGGTGACGAGCGGGCGTTAGGCATTTAACAAAAAAACCACGGCAGCGATTAAGTAAATTTCGTAATTTATTAACTAAATCAAAAGTCAAAATCCATAGGACGAAAGAATAATGCTCGTAAATATCGGAAATGCGGTCAAAAAATTCTTTCCAAACCCTAGTCTCGAACTGGTGTATTTTGAGGCAATCGCGAATGCGATTGATGCTGGAGCAACGCAAATTGATATCAATATTGATATCCGAGAATTGAGCCTTCCGGATACCCTGAAAATTGAAATCAAAGACAATGGATGCGGGTTCAATGATGATAGATTCAAAAAGTTCAATCAATTATTAAGTGCTGATGAAAATAACAGGAAAGGCATCGGTCGTCTTGTTTACTTAAGGTACTTTCAGGAGATTGAATTTACTAGCTATTTTGGGAAAATGCAGAGGCAATTCCTATTTACATCCGCATTTGATGGCCAGAAGAATGATGACATTATTGAAAATGAAAGAAACGGGACAATTATTCGCTTTTCCAATTATTCAATGAGTAAAATTGGGAAAGGGAATTATATCGACCCAAAGTATCTTGCAAATGAAATTCGTCTTCATTTCTATCCTACATTTTTACAGTCAAAAAAAGATGACAAAGAATTAATCATTCGGATACGCTTATCCCACGGAGGAGAGTCGTCACTCCTTGATGTAGAGTCGTTCTTTGAAACCGTATCAACAAGTGATTTCCCAACATTCACAGAGAAAGAAATTCAGATACCGGGATTTAATTCGTTGTTTCCATTTACGCTAAAATATCACATCAAAACGCAGCAGAATGATAAATTCCTTTTGACATTTGCTGCAATTGACGATAGAACCGTGAATTTAGATTTGGTTTCACTTTCAAATATCCCAGCTGGATGCCATATAATTTTCATCCTTGAAGGTATGGCCCTTCAAGGAAAATCTAATAGTTCACGTCTTGAATTGGATATGACACCTGCGGAATCAAAGGCTCTTAAAAAATCGCTTCTGCAAGAAATACATGAAATTCTAGAAAAAGAAATCCCTGAAATTACAAAAATCAATAATGAAAAAGTTGCGGATATTGAAAACAAATACCCTCATTTGAATGGATACTTTGATGTTTCAGAAGTTGGACTTTTGAATACTTCATGTGTTCTAGAAAATGCACAGAAGAAATTCTTCCAAGACCAGAAAGATATTCTTGAAGCTACTGACTTGAGCGATGAACAGTTTGAACGTTCAATGGCTCAGTCATCAAGAATTCTTGCAGAGTACATATTGTATCGTACAAAAATAATTGAAAAATTGCGCATTGTTGATAAAGCAAAAAATGAAGCATATATTCATAATTTGATAGTTCCCCAAAGAAAAGAATTTAAAGCAGAAAACATCAGAAATGACATCTACTTAAATAACGCATGGATTCTTGATGATAAATTCATGAACTATCAAACCATTCTTAGCGAACAAGAAATCGGGAAACTATACCAGCATTTAGATATTGAAGGTTCAAATGCTGATGATTCTCGCCCAGATATCGCAATCATTTTATCAAATGATGTGAAATCTGATCGCAAAATTGACGTAGTGATTGTTGAACTAAAAAAAGTCGGTTTAAAACTAGCAAAAAAAGAAGAAGTGATTAGTCAGCTCAAGCAGCGAGCAAGATTACTTCTAGAGCATTATCCTGATAAAATTCAAAGAATTTGGTTTTATGCTGTGATTGACCTTGATAAGGAATTTATTCGCTCTATGAAGGAAGATTCATATGCGGAATTATATTCTACTGGAAAGATGTATTACAAGGAGCACTCGGTTATTGTCGGTGATAACCTTGATGATGGTCCTAAAATACCAATGGGAATATTCGTAATGGACTATGACGCATTAATTGATGATGCTAAAATGCGGAATACATGCTTTTTGAATCTCTTGAAATCCGGATTTAAAACACCAATTGTTGAAACTGAAATCCAAGAACACTAGTATCGTATTTGACAGATGAAAATGACGCATGCCCCGCTGTAGCGGGGCAGCTGCCTAACAATCTGGGTCCACCGGGACCTCCCCATTGTTATACCGACCCTTCGGCCCGGTGACCACAGGGCGTTAGGTGCATCTCCGAGGGTGCGAAAAAATAAAACCCGTAAATTCTGTTGTTAGAAAATACACGAATCTACCTAGCACCATATTCAGGCGTAAATTGAGTACGAGACCAGCAACATTGTTAAGTAAAATGAGTCACAGGTCGCGATCCCAAAGGTTAAAAGGAAAGCATGGTAAATATTACAGTTCTAATTTCAGCAATTTTAGCGCTACACTCAGCGATTGATTGCTGTGCATACTCAAAGCTATCGCTCACAAGCACAACTATTGATGCAAAAAAGATAACCATTCCCCAATCATTCGCCGATACAATAAAATACCACAAATGCAATCCCAGCTCTTACTCAATAGAATTATTGCCGCGATGGGGAAATTTCGACTTCAAAGAATTTGCATTACTTTCAGAATACTCCTATGCATTAAAAGTCTGCAATCAAAAGATAATTATTCATCTCAAGAAAATCATCGCTTATGATACGCTGAATGATTCATTTTATAAATTCACAGGGGAAGCAATACTTGGCACTTTTAGTATCCCGATAAAAGGAAACATGACTAATGTATCTATCAACAAAAGAATTGGTGGGAATTTTTTAGCAGAAATAGATGTGCGGAGTATTAACGGTGAATTTTCATACCGCGACACACTTCACTTTAAAAATTCTATGATATTCACCTCTCCATCGGAAAATGGAAAAAATGATTTCTGATAAAATTATTCTAATTTAAAACGATTAAAGCGAGAAAAAGCAACAAAGAAAAATAAAGCATTCGGCGAAATGAAAATTAGCAAACTTGAAACCGGTCGTGAAAATATAGAAAGAGCGAGCTACGCTCGTATCCACCTAACAATCGCCGTCCACCGGCACCTCTATCGTTGTAATGCCGACCCTTCGGGCCGGTGACGAGCGGGCGTTAGCCAGACCTACCCGGCGGGTGACCAGCTGCAAGTGAAGCAAAGGACTCCGAATGATAGTTAGCGGAAATAATGAATTACGAGAAGTTTACGGAATAACATTAGATGAAAAACATGCGATATGCAATTTTATACAAGGGGCCGTATACTGTTGGTGCAAAAATCGAAAATATGAATGGTTTTCATTGCGTGAACTGATGGGTGGAGATAATTACTACTGGAATGAAACACCGTTAATCTCTTTATATAATAAGCACGTGAGTGAAGGAAAAAACTCTCCAGAAGAGTATGCCGGAAGAGATGCCGGATGGCTACTAAAAAGAGTGATAATCAATGACTCTAGAAAATTTGAAACCAAAAAAGAAGAAATGACACGAAAATACAAATGGATAGATGATGCATGCAATTAAATACATAAAAGGCTTAATGAAAATAAAGGAAAATAATGGCAAACTACATCTCTAAGAATATTATAAGCCAGGCTTATATTCACATAGAAATTGGGGATCTAACTGATGAGGAAATAGAAAAGATTAGAAATTCTATTGAAGATTTCGTCAGTACTAGATCGCGTTTTTTCCTTAATGACACAATTGAGTCTAATGTTGAATTTAGGACTGGAAGCCTAAAAATATATGCAACCATTATGGGAACGCTACTTGGGTTGTATGAAGGCGTATCAAAATATACTGATTTTAAAGCATCAGTTAAAGAAATCTATTCAGATGTTCATGAACTAAGTGATTACATCTCAAAAGAGATAATATTCATTACAAAAGCAAAGCGCGATGATCGAATCAGAATAGAATCCCGTACAGGCGTTATCGGATCATTAAATGCAATAATTGATAAAATTGACACGATATCTTCAATGACTGGAAAGCGCAATCCAAACGATATTGCGCAGGAATTAAAAGATTTATCCAAGCAAATCAATAAATTAATTTCAGTAATCAAATCACAGGAAGATAAAGAACTCATTATCCAAGGAATAGCTGATATATCATCCAAAATTCCAGAAAAGCCAATTCCCAAAGACGAAGAAAAATTATCAGCACTTGAAATTTTGGCTTATGACGATGGACTAAAGAAATTTTATGATTCCTTAAGTCTCTACAATTCAAGTCGCGAGCCATTTTGAATAATAATTGTTCATATCTGCATATGTTGGCTAACAATACCCATCCACCGGCACCTCCCCGTTGTAATGCCGACCCTTCGGGCCGGTGATGAGGTGGCGTTAGGGACATCTGCGAGGCGCAGCAGAAAAGACACGAATAAAGACACGAGGAAATCTCTAACATGGTATTCAGCCGAAATTCAAATTCATCACTGAATAAAACAAACTCACCAAAGATAATTCCGAGATAAAGAAAGAAAATAATGGATTACTCAAAATACACAATTGAACAGCTTAATGAATGTTTAATTGGAATTGATAAAGAAAAATATCCCGACAATTATCAATCACTGCTTGATGAGATTAGCAAGCGTGAAATTGGATCCGATAAAAACAATGCGAACCAAATAAAAATCGTTAAATTTCATTTTGTAAGAAGAATATTTGCGCTAGTTCTTGATATGCTATTCCTAGCTATTGTTGGGGTGGTAGTCATTAATTTGTTCCGTCAAACAATCAGTGAAATTGGATCCCTTGCAAGAATTATTGGATACGTAATAGCTGGCGCATACTTTGTATTGCTGGAAAGTAGAATTGGTAAAGGACATACAATAGGTCAATTTATTTTGAAGATTAGAGTAGTTAATGATGATCAGTCATATCTCTCTATATCGCAATCTGTATTCCGTTTTAATGTGGCATTTTTCTTTTATTTCCTTGATGGCATGTTCATAGATTTCTTTAGTGGACTTTCTAAAACCCTAAGTATTATTAATTCTGCATATATATGCATCATAATCCTAAATGTATACTCTCTCGCGACGACAAAATTCAAATTCACACTAACTGATTTAATCACCAAAACACAAATTAATGGGAAAAATTCACCGCCTCGTATTCGAAATTCGATATGGGCGCCTCACTATTATATTCAAATCGTCATTTCGTTAGCAATAATGGCTTATACGATCATTCCTACGAAAAACCCTATCAGCAAATTGCAAGGTTTGGATGACGCATATTCCGCTTTGGTGAAATTCACTAAAAGCAACAATATCCAGGTCAGTGATAATTTGACAACTTTTGCATCAACAGACGGCTCCAAAACGGTCCATACATATATGGTCACGCTCATAAATCCTCGTGAAACTAATGCGGACTCAGTTTACGCAAAAAAAATAGCTAAAATCGCATTTGAAACTGATAAATCGGCGCGCCAATCGGATAAAATAGCAGTGAATGTGACGCAAAGCGTTAGCATTGGAATTTATACGCAGAATAATAACTCGTCATATTCATTCACTCCTGAGGAAATCAATGCCAATAAGTGAATTACTAGATGCACCGTCTTCAAAAAATGAAGCCTTCGGCAGGATGCAGAAAGCCGTATACGTGTTGCTCTATCATCCCTAACAATCTGGGTCCACCGGGATCTCTCCATTGTTATACCGACCCTTCGACCCGGTGACCACAGGGGGTTAGCTAGACCTTCCAGGCGGGTGCAGAGCAGCAAAAAAATGGCGTCGTGAGCAGAAAATGATTTCAACCACGGAATACTTGGAATATGAAATACATCTATAAAATTCATATTTTATTAATGACCATATGGTTGATTATGATTGTTTCGTGCGCAAAAGAGAAATTCCAGATAAAAAATCCGCAAACCACATTTAGTAAATTTGAATATGATACAACGCAGATTCGTGTTGGAAATTTTAATCATTGCTGGGGCGTTGTTGCCGTTGGAAAGAAAAGATATCTGTGCGAAAAGATGGATTCAATTGTGAATTTCGCACATTCTCAATGTGATCATAATAATCAAGAGGTAATATATTCAATCCAAGATGGGCAAGATAAAATTTGTATAGATAGGCATGGTTGTACTGATGGCGGCAAAATGATTGAATTGCGAAAAATTGATTCTATATATTCTTCAGGCAATAGTGATACGTGCCAAATGCCGACTTTTTAGCACTAATTTGTATTAAAAATCAATTCATATGTTTGCAATTGGATTTCTCCAAAAAATGTTTAAATCTAATTGAAAATAATTACATAAATATTAGTAGTGATTCTGTCTGCAAGGTAATGCTGATGTCAAACCTCACTGGAAGCGCGAAAATTGAGCCAAGAAGAAGCCTTCGGCTCGATGAAATAGATAGGTGAAGTGATTGCTTGAATCTGTCGTTTAACCTGTCTTTTGATATCTGTCTTGATCAAATCGCAACAAAAGACTGTTTTGATTCAAAAATATAGAGGATTAGCAACAAAATATATGGAAAATTAGCAGCTAAAGACAAAATAGAATACATTTAGCCGCAATCACTTTCGCGTAACCCAGCAGCAAACCAGTGAGATATAGCTAACAACACCCATCCACCGGCACCTCCTCGTTGTAATGCCGACCCTTCGGGCCGGTGATGAGGTGGCGTTAGGTGCATCTGCGAGGCATAAAACCATGCGAATCAGAACACAAACTGCAAATAGACGTGGGAAATATTGAAAATGCATACCAGAAAAGAAAAATTACATATTTAGTGTTTTGCGAGTATGTGCTATATTTTGAGCCATGAATGCTGTTATTGTTAATCATTGTAGCAAAAGTAAAATCATGCAACACGATAATAATGAGGCCGGAATAATGAACTGTGGAGATATCGACAATGCCTACGCTTAATTGGATTGGTAAAGACAAGGTTGTTAATCACCACCATGATGTGCCATTTCGTTTGCTTGAAAGAGAATACAGCTTCAAAGCAAATGAAAATACACGAGGAAATACAACAAATAACAAGATTATCTATGGCGACAATCTTGAATCATTAAAAAGTCTTCTTCCTGAATTTGAAGGCAAAATTAATTGCATTTACATTGATCCGCCATATAATACTGGAAATCAGACTTGGATATACAATGATTCAGTAAATGACCCCAAGATTAATGAATGGTTTGGAAAAACAGTAGGCAAAGAAGGCGAAGACTTATGTAGACACGATAAATGGTTATGCATGATGTTCCCAAGATTAAAATTACTGCATAGATTATTGGCCGATGAAGGCGTGATTTTCATTAGTATTGGAAATCATGAAATCCATCACTTGAGAATGCTTGTCGATGAAATATTTGGATATGGCAATTTTATACAAAACTTCATATGGGAAACTCACGGCCATACAGAAAATCAAGAAGAGATTTCTGAGGTCCATGAGTATGTTTTGTGCTATTCAAAAAAAGCCAGGCACACACCAACTACGAATTTTGTAGTTGATGAAAATGTCGAAGAAGATTCTAAAATTCTTCGCGACTTTGCTGAAAATTCAATTACTAAAAATGGCGACAAAAATCCCCATTCAGTCATTGAATTGCCTGTTGGCTTTCCGTGCGAATGCAAAGAAGTTTCTTTTGAGGCCGATTCATATGCATTAGATCTATTGTCAGCAGCGAATAATCTAGGGTATATCTCTAAGGAACTTACAAAAGCATATGAAGCATCATATCCAGTAAAATTAGATGCAGCGATAATACTTGATGGTAAATTATCCAATTCATGCCGTGTATACTCTGGATGGGCAAATGCAGCCAAGCTAAAGAAGTTCATCCAAAATCAATGCCAACCGTTTGATGATAAGGGGACCATGATGCGGTTCTTCTTATCTAAAAATGGCGTTATATATTATCGCCGTGAGGGACGATCACAAAAACATATAAGAAGTGTTCTCCGAAATTATGGAACGGTTGAAAAAGCAAGGAATGAGTTATTAAATATTGGCATGGATTTTCCTTACCCAAAACCAAAAGAACTTTTGCAATGGCTGCTGTCAATATATTGCACAAATGACGCTTTAATATTGGACTCTTTCGCAGGTAGCGGATCGACAGCACATGCCGTCCTAAATCTAAATGCTAAAGATAATGGAAATCGTCGTTTTATCCTATGCGAGATGATGGAATACGCAAAATCCATAACATCTGAGCGCGTAAGATTTGTCATGAATGGCTATAAGGAAGGAAATAAATACATACAAGGGACAGGGGGTGGCTTTGACTTCTATAAAGTTGGTGCCCCATTATTTAAAGCTGATGATAATCTTAATGAAGATATCGGATTAAATGTCATTAGAGATTATGTTGCGTATACAGAGAATATTCCAATTCAATTGCGATTTGATACAAACAACACAATAAGTTCACATGCACTAGGATCTACATCAACGGCTCTGTATATTTTCTATTACGAAAAAGAACGTGTTACGACTCTTGATATTGATTTTCTTGGTTCAATGAAAATCAAAGATTTGCCTTCTAGGCCAGAGCAGTTTGTGATTTACGCTGATAAGTGCGCTCTAGATAGGGATTTTCTTTACAATCACAATATCACCTTTAAGCGAATCCCTCGCGACATCACACGCTTCTAAGAAAATATACATATGGAACTCAAAGACTATCAAGCTGATGTTCTGAATGATCTGAACACATACTTAGAAACTCTAATTGCATGCAAGGGGCATTTAGCAAAGTCATTCACAAAATATTGGGAAGATAGAGGGGTGCTGAATCAAAAATATAAGAATAACATTAAAGAAGTACCTCATGTTTGCGTCAAAGTGCCAACAGCAGGCGGCAAAACATTTATTGCCGTAAATGCTATAGATAGAATATTTTCCGCATTTTCAGAATACAATCCATCCCATCCAAAATTTGTTGTGTGGCTTGTACCATCGCTTACAATCCTTGAACAAACAGTTAAAAATTTATCAAATATTGAGCATCCATACCGGCAGCGCTTGAATGACCTATTCAATGGTCGCATACAGATATACGAGAAAATAGATGTTATGCAAGGCGCTGGGTTCAATGCTGACACAGTGAAGGAGCAGCTTTCAATTGTAGTCATGTCATTCGATTCTCTAAAAAGGTCAAAGAAAGAGAACCTAAAAGCATTTCAAGAAAATGGCTACCTAGCCTCATTTTTGAATAGTGATTATAGAACAATAGCACCATTAGAAGGCCATGATCCATCTGCACTTATCAATGTTATGCGAAGCTTAAATCCCGTTGTAATTGTTGATGAAAGTCATAATGCAGAAAGCGATCTTTCGTTAGAAATGCTTAGCGATCTTAATCCAAGCTTTATCTTTGACCTAACAGCAACACCAAAAGACAATAGCAATATCATCAGTTATATCGATGCGTTGCGACTCAAGAAGCAAAATATGGTGAAGCTTCCAGTGATTGTTGCAAATCAACGTAGTCAAGAAGACGTGATTATGGCGGCATTGAATATGCGTCGTCAGTTAGAAGAATACGCAAAGAGAGCCGAAGAAAATGGGGGGGGCTACATTCGCCCAATCGTACTCTTTCAGGCCGAACCGAAATACAAGGATGATACGACTACGTTTGAGCGTTTGCGGAATATTCTTATTGATTTGAATATTCCAGCGGAACAAATTGCTATTAAGACTGCTAATATCAATGAACTAAAAAATATCGACCTAATTAGTCGGAAGTGCCAAGTGCGTTACATCATCACGATTAATGCGCTCAAAGAAGGTTGGGATTGTCCTTTTGCCTATGTTCTTGCTACTCTAGCAAATAAATCTTCTGTGGTAGATGTGACTCAAATTTTGGGACGCATTCTGCGCATGCCCTATACTCGGAAGCAGAGTATTGAGTTTCTGAATTTGAGCTATGTATTCACCTCTTCAAATGACTTTCAGAAAACATTGAGTCAGGTTGTTGAAGCTTTAAATAAGGCTGGATTTTCAGACAAAGAATACCGTACACGCTATCTCGCTGAAATTGACCAAGCTCAAATTTCATCGCCAACACAAGAAGAACTAAAATTCAAAACACAGCCAATTGAAGCTTTTGAACCAAGTTATAGTGACGCAGATCAAGATTTAGAGATTGAAAAACGCCTGCTCAATTCTGACTGGGAACAGAATGCTGTTGAACAGGCTATAAGCACGACTCAAAACGACTCTCTTCAGCATATCATTGTTGATAAGGTTGCAGTTGGTATAGAGGCAATCAAGGCACAAGCGATAGTACAAGCTCAAAAATTTGAGGAACAGGCGAATAGTGTAAGAAGTGATAGTTGTCCCGAAGAATTGAAAGCTCATATGAATGAATATAAAATCAAGCCAAACTTCCATGATTCAGCAAAAGCAATTCAATTGCCGCAGTTTTTTATCAAATTGCCATCTGATGGTGGTTTTTTTTCTAGTGGCGATGAATGGCACAAGCTTAGTAAAGAAAATCTTCTGACTAATTTTATATTAGCAAATCTCGATTCCAGTATCGATTTTAATGCCATTGAATCCGAAGTATATGCAGTAGATGCTGAAGAAATTGGCAAAGGAGAAAGTTCCCCCACATTTAAAGCGGTGAAGAATGGTGAAAAAGAAAAGCTAAACAGTATTATCAAGAATCAACCGACATCGAGTCAGATAGCATCAATAGTTTCGCGACTTTTTGGGCTAATCGGTAAAAATGCATATTACCCAATTGATGACAATGACATTAAGCTTTACCTTACCCGCATTGTTTCTGCTATGGATGCTGATCTTCGTGCAGATTGCCTTGAACGGGATTATGCCTATGTAAAAAAAATTAAAGAAAAGATACAGGCGCTTTCAAATAAATATGCTAGCAAAGAGTTTGAAAAATGGCTGACTATTCAGAAGATTAAGCTTCAGATATCCTTCTCATTTTCTGAAACTATCGCGCCGAGCGAAAATGCACCAGCGATCGCAAATAGCTTGTATATCAAAGAAGGCAGTATTAACAAATTAGAAAGCAAAGTCATTCGTAGCATTTCAGATTTAGGTAATATTATTTGGTGGCATAGAAATCTGGAGCGAGGCAAAGGCTTTGTTATCAATGGTTTTCTCAATCATTACCCAGATTTCATTATTCTGACGAAGAGTAAGAACATCATAGTGGTTGAAACAAAAGGTGATGACAGAGATAACTCTGACTCAGAAGACAAGCTCAAACTTGGTAAAATTTGGGAAGCTCAAGCTAATCAAATTTCCCATGAGACGGGCTACCGATATCACTATATAATGGTTTTTGATAGTAATCCCATTGAAGGTGCGCTGACAACTGGCGTTGCGCTTAAACTCATATCTGAATTGTAACAATATAGCGCAAACAATTCATAAACATAACGCCCGTCTTTTAATTTGAAGGCGGGCATACTTATGTCAAAGAAAATCATAGCTAATTAATAATCCAGTAAACATAGCAAACGAAATTAATCCACCTAACAATCCCGTTCCACCGTGATTTCGCTTCGCTCAACACGGTGAACAGGGGGCGTTAGGCACACGCTCCGCGGGGATGATCAACAGATATTAACCGCAGATGAACAACAGAATAGCTGCAAACATATAATAGCTCAGTGCTAGAAATGATTGACCACAAATGACAAGTGATTCATTG
>Ga0302212_1000756_pt1 | contig 12487 bp, 8 predicted proteins | sample II_Fen_N1_1_FD_200235 | JGI IMG/M metagenome (GOLD analysis project Ga0302212, IMG submission 200235) | Peat permafrost microbial communities from Stordalen Mire near Abisko, Sweden - II_Fen_N1_2 | ecosystem: Environmental > Terrestrial > Soil > Wetlands > Permafrost | place: Sweden: Abisko...
TATCGCGGCGCAGCAAATGGCCCTCGGCTTGATCCAGCGCCGTGTCGCGGTCGGCGCTGATGTCCATCAGAATCGGGCGCACATTGCGGTACAGCGCCATCTTGCGCTGGGTTTCCAGGCGCGGCGTCAGCGCGTAAATCGGCACATGAATGTCATGGCGGCTCATCCACAAGGCGGTCGAGCCGCTATCGGTCAGCGCCACAATCGCCTTCGCGCCCAGGTGGTGCGCCGTAAACAGCGCGCCCATCGCAATCGACTGGTCAATGCGGGTGAAGGTCTTGCCCGAAAAATCGGCGCTCAATTCCTTGTATTCGGCTTTTTCGGCTTCAGCGCAGATCTTGGCCATTTCTTCGACCGTTTCCAGCGGGAATTTGCCCGACGCCGTTTCGGCGCTGAGCATCACCGCGTCCGTGCCGTCGAGCACCGCGTTGGCCACGTCGCTGACTTCGGCGCGCGTCGGCACCGGGTTCAGGATCATGCTTTCCATCATCTGCGTGGCGGTGATGACCACCTTGTCGGCGGCGCGCGCCATCTTGATCATGCGTTTTTGCAGCGCGGGCACGGCGGCATTGCCGACTTCGACCGCCAAATCGCCGCGCGCCACCATGATGCCGTCGCTGACGCGCAGGATTTCGTCGAGCTTGGGAATGGCTTCGGCGCGCTCGATCTTGGCGATCAGGCCGGGCTTGTGTTTGTACGGCGCGGCGGCCACGTTGCACAACTGGCGCGCCATTTCCATGTCGGTGGCGTTTTTCGGAAAGCTGACGGCGACGTAATCGGCCTGAAAGCTCATCGCCGTCTTGATGTCTTCCATGTCCTTGGCGGTCAGCGCGGGCGCGGTCAGGCCGCCGCCCTGCTTGTTGATGCCCTTGTTGTTCGACAGCTCGCCGCCGAGCTTGACGGTGGTGTGGACTTCCTCGCCGCGCACCGCATTGACGGTCAAGACGATCAGGCCGTCGTTGAGCAGCAGCAGGTCGCCCGCCTTCACGTCACGCGGCAGTTCCTTGTAGTCCAGGCCCACGCCCTTGATGTCGCCCGGCGTCTCGCGCGAGGCGTCGAGGATGAATTTCTCGCCGGGCTCCAGCATCACCTTGCCTTCGGCGAACTTGCCGACGCGGATTTTCGGGCCTTGCAGGTCGGCCATGATGGCCACTTCGACACCGACACGCTGGGAAACTTCGCGCACCAGGGCCGCAAGATTGATGTGGTCCTGCGCCTTGCCGTGGCTGAAGTTCAGCCGCACCACGTTGACCCCGGCACGGATCATTTTTTCCAGCAAAACGGGGTCGCTGGAGGCGGGGCCGAGGGTAGCAACAATTTTGGTGGCGCGATGTGTCATGGGGCTTGTCTCCGTGTAGTTAGGTCTGTGATTCTCACACGGAACCCGTGACCAGCCCATGACGCCTGAGGCAGAAAATCAAGCCATAAGGTTGTTCTGCCGGGACACTCGCCACCCGCCCGATGGATGGCGAAAAAAAAGCGCCGCAGCGCTTTTTCCAGGAAAACGTGCGCCGCAAACTGCGCTTTCAGCAGCCGCCCGGCGCACGGTTGGGTCGCTTGACGTTTCAGCCCTGCGCGCGCTTTTGCAGGATTTCAAACGCGGGCAGCGTCTTGCCTTCGAGCACTTCGAGGAAAGCGCCGCCGCCGGTCGAGATGTAGCCCACGTCTTTTTCAATGCCATATTTGGCAATCGCCGCCAGCGTGTCGCCGCCGCCAGCAATCGAAAACGCGCTGGATTCGGCAATCGCGCGGGCGATGCCTTCGGTGCCTTTGGAGAAAGCGTCGAACTCAAACACGCCGACCGGGCCGTTCCAGACGATGGTGCCTGCCGCCTTGAGCTGGGCGGCCAGTTTGGCGGTGGTTTCGGGGCCGATGTCCAGGATCAGGTCGTCGTCTTGCACTTCGGTGGCGAGCTTGACGGTGGCGGGCGCATCGGCGGCGAAGGTCTTGGCGGTGACCACGTCGGTCGGAATCGGCACCTCGGCGCCGCGTGCTTTCATGGCGTCAATCACGGCGCGGGCCTGATCCAGCAGGTCGGGTTCGGCCAGGCTCTTGCCGATGTTCAGACCAGCGGCCAGCATGAAGGTGTTGGCAATGCCGCCGCCGACGATCAGGCCGTCCACGTTGGCCGACAGCGCTTTCAAAATCGTCAGCTTGGTCGAAACCTTGCTGCCCGCGACGATGGCGACCAGCGGACGGCGCGGATTGGCCAGCGCCTTGGAAATCGCGTCCATTTCGGCGGCGAGCAGCGGCCCGGCGCTGGCAATCGGCGCGAACTGCGCGATGCCGTAAGTGGAGGCTTCGGCGCGGTGGGCAGTGCCGAACGCGTCATGCACAAAGATGTCGCACAGACCGGCCATTTTGCGCGCCAGTTCTTCGTTGTTCTTTTTCTCGCCTTTGTTCAGGCGGCAGTTTTCCAGCATGACCAATTGGCCGGGCTGGACTTCCACGCCGTCGGTCCAGTTGGCGATGACGGGAATCTCGCGGCCCATCAGTTCGCCGAGGCGCTTGGCGACAGGCGCCAGCGAGTCAGCGGGCTTGAATTCGCCTTCGGTGGGGCGGCCCAGGTGCGAGGTGATCATCACGGCGGCACCGGCGTCGAGCGCCATTTGCAGGCAGGGAATGGAGGCGCGGATGCGCGTGTCTTCGGTGATGGCACCGCTGGCGTCTTGCGGCACATTCAGATCGGCACGGATAAAAACGCGCTGGCCCGCAGCCTTGCCGCTGGCGCACAAATCGGAAAAACGGATGAAGTTCATGAACAACTCACAAAAGGGATGGAGATTTTTGAAGGGCCGGAGCGGCCTGGCTGAGCGCCTGCGATTGTAGGGCGGCCCCTGTTTCCGCAACGGTTTCAGGCTGCCGCGCAGGCGCCCATTTTCATGCGGGGGGCAGCTCGAAAGACTGGCCGGGCTGCAGCGCAAAGCCGCGCAGGAAATCAGCCGCTGGCAGGCGCTTGCCGCCGGGGCGCTGCAGCTCGCTCAGGACCAGCACGCCGTCGGCGCAGGCCACCCGCACGCCGTCGGCGCTGGCCGACAGGATCTGGCCGCAGGCAGATTCAGGCGGGCGTGGGTCGCTGCCCATCTGCGCGCTCCAGAGCTTGATGGTGTCGGCCCCGAGCTGCGCGCTGGCGCCCGGAAACGGCGTCATGGCGCGGATGTGGCGGTCAATGGTGGCGGCGGGCTGGCGCCAGTCCACGGCGGCTTCGGCTTTTTCAATCTTGTGGGCGTAGCTGATGCCTTGGTCCGGCTGCTGGATCGGCGCCAGCGTGCCCGCTTCGGCCAGCGCCAGCGCCTGCACGATCATGCGTCCGCCCAGCGCCGCCAGCTTGTCGTGGAGCGTGGCCGTGGTGTCAGGCGCTGAGCCGCTGTGAACGATGGGGACGGCTTCGACCAGCAGCATGTCGCCGGTGTCCAGACCCGCGTCCATCTGCATGATGGCGACGCCAGTTTGCGCGTCGCCCGCCTGGATGGCGCGGTGAATCGGCGCGGCGCCGCGCCAGCGCGGCAGCAGCGACGCGTGGATGTTCAGACAACCGAGCCGGGGCGCGTCCAGCGCCCACTGCGGCAGGATCAGGCCGTAGGCGGCCACCACCATCACATCGGCCTGCGCGGCTTCGATGGCGGTGCGGGCCGCTTCGGCGTCTTCCGGGTATTTGCCGTCCAGGCGCAGACTTTTAGGCTGGGCGACGGGGATGTTCTGGTCCAAGGCCCACTGCTTGACCGGCGAGGCCTGCAGCTTCATGCCGCGCCCAGCGGGACGGTCGGGCTGGGTCAGCACCAGCGGGATTTGATGGCCAGCCGCCTGCAGCTGTTCCAGCGCGACTCGGGCAAATTCGGGAGTACCGGCAAAAATGACACGCATGGGAATCCTGAAAGCGTTAAGCGTTAGCGGGGGGCGGCGTCGCGCTCTTCGTCTTTTTTCTGCTTGAGCATTTTGGCTTTGATACGGTTGCGCTTGAGCGGCGACAGGTAATCGACAAACACCTTGCCCATCAAATGGTCCATTTCATGCTGGATGCACACCGCCAGCATGCCCTCGGCTTCATGGGTCTGGCGCTTGCCGTCCAGATCCAGCGCCTCGACCCGCACGGCCAGCGAACGCTCGACGCCGTCGTAAATGCCGGGCACCGACAGGCAGCCCTCTTCGCCCAGACGTGTCTCGGCGCTGGCCCAGACGATTTCCGGGTTGATCAAGACCAACGGCTGGTCGCGTGTTTCGCTGGCGTCAATGACGATCAGGCGCTCATGCACATTCACCTGGGTCGCAGCCAGACCGATACCGGCGGCCTCGTACATGGTGGCGAACATCGCGTCGGCCAGTTGGCGCAGACGCGCATCGACAGCCGCCACCGGCTTGGCGACCTGCTGCAGCCGGGGATCGGGATAACGAAGAATGGTAAGTAGAGTCATGGAGGAGGACATAAGAAGTCGCTATTTTCGCCACTTTCTCGGATTTTTAAACGCCGCCATCCTCCCATAAGCGCCGAATCGTTGCTTAATCAAGGCCTTGGGGTCAAAATCGCCTGACGTTTCGGCCGGTTCACTCACTCTCACAGCCTCAACCCGCTTCAAGATGCATCTTCAATTTTTTCGCTTCAGCCCTGTTCCTTTCGCAGTAGCCGCCCTGCTCGGCGCTTTCTGCACTGGCTTGCAGGCCCAGAATTTCCCGATCACTGCCGCCCAGCAAAACACCGCCGACCAAACCGCACGCAGCGGCGTGGCGCTGTCCGATCTGGCGCCCCAAGCGCCGGACAGCTACACCGTCAAGTCGGGCGACACGCTGTGGGGGATTTCCGGCATGTTCCTGAAAAGCCCGTGGCGCTGGCCCGAACTGTGGGGCATGAACCGCGAAGACATCCGCAACCCACACCGCATTTATCCCGGCCAGCAGTTATTCCTTGAAAAATCCAATGGCCGGGCCACCCTGAGCACCCGCCGGGGCGCAGGCGGCAGCGGCAGCAGCAACCAGTCCGGCAATACGCTGCGGATTTCTCCGCGCACCCGCACCTCGACCCTGGCCGACGAGGCCTTGCCAACGCTGTCGCCCCAGAGCATTGAACCGTTTCTGGCCGAACCTTTGATTGTTGATGCGCTTGAATTTGCCACGGCGCCCCGGATTGTCGCCACCCAAGAAGGCCGCGTGCTACTCAGCCGTGGCGACCGCGCCTATGCCAGCGGCCACTATGCCGATGGCAGCACCGGCAAGACATTGAGCGATGAAAAGGGCAAGCCCTTCAACTTCCGCGTGTTTCGCAATGCCACGCCGCTGAAAGACCCGACCACCCAGGAGATTTTGGGCTACGAAGCCCAGTACGTCGGCCAGGCCGAGCTGGTGCGCGGCGAGTCCAGCACCGAGGTCCAGGAAAAAGACGGCGAGCGGCACAGCGAAAAAGTCCCGGCCACGATAGACATCGTCGGCAGCAAGGAAGAAATGCGGATCGGCGACCGCCTGATGCCCGAGCCCCCGCGTGAACTGCGCAACTACGTGCCGCACGCGCCAGCCGGGCCGCTGTCCGGCCAGATCGTTTCGGTCTATGGCAGCGCCGTGGCCATCGTCGGCAGCAGCCAGATTGTGGTCGTCAACCGGGGCAATCGCGACGGGCTGGAGCGCGGCCATGTCATGGCCATTCTCCAAGACGGCGAGCGCATGCTGGACAAGACCGACAGCGCCCGCACGCCCATAAAGCTGCCCAATGAGCGCAGCGGCCTGCTGATGGTATTTCGCACTTTTGAAAACCTGTCCTACGCGCTGACGCTGCAGGTGACGCGCGGCGTCAAGGTGGGCGACCGCTTTACCAATCCAAATTGAGTTGTTGACGCCGCACCGCCAAAGCTTTTCATGGATACCCAAGAGCTGCAAGCTTGGCTGCGCCTGACGCTGACGCCCGGCGTCGGCAACGCCACCGCGCGTAAGTTGCTGGCCGCCTTCGGCTCGGCGCAGGCGGTGTTTGAGCAAAGCAACCTGACGCTGCGCCAGCTCGGTTCGGAAAAATTGGCCGACGCGCTGCAAGCCGAGCCGCCCACGCTGGCGGCGCTGCTGCAAACCACACGCGACTGGCTGCAGACCGGGAGCGACAGGCGCATCGCCACACTCGGCGACGCCGCCTACCCCGCCGCCCTGCTCAACATCGAAGACCCGCCGCTGATGCTCTACATGCTGGGTACGCTGTGTGAGCGCGCCGACACAGCCGCCACCCTCACCCGCAGTCTGGCCATCGTCGGCAGCCGCAATCCGACGCCGCAGGGCGAAAACAACGCGCGCCAGTTTGCCAAAGCTTTTGGCGAAGCCGGGCTGTGCGTGGTCTCGGGGCTGGCGCTGGGCATTGACGGCGCGGCCCACGACGGCGCGCTGCTCGGCGGCGGCGACACAATTGCCGTGGTCGGCACCGGGCTGGACCGGGTCTATCCGAAAAAGCATCTGGCGCTGGCGCACCGCATCGCCCGCCAAGGCATGCTCATCAGCGAATTCCCGCTGGGCACGCCGCCGCTGACGGCCAACTTTCCCAAGCGCAACCGCATCATCTCCGGCCTGAGTTTGGGCACGCTGGTGGTCGAGGCGGCGCTGAAATCGGGCTCCTTGATCACCGCCCGGCTGGCCTCCGAGCAGGGCAAGGAGGTTTTTGCCATTCCCGGCTCGATTCACTCGCCGCAGTCGCGCGGTTGCCACGCGCTGATCAAGCAGGGTGCCAAGCTGGTCGAAGTGGCACAGGACGTGCTCGAAGAGCTGCGTCTGGCGCCCGTCAGCACTGACCGTGACGGCGGCGATTTTCCCGATTTACTGGACATGGCAGATAGCGCCAATGCCGACGACGCGCAGCCCGGCGGCAAACAAGGCGCGCTGCTGGCGGCGCTGGGCTTTGACCCGGTCAGCCTGGACGCGCTGCAGGCGCGTTGCGGACTGCCCACGGACCAATTGCAGGCGCAGCTGCTGGAACTGGAGCTGGACGGACAGCTCGCGCGCCTGCCCGGCGGCCTGTTCCAGCGCCTGGCGACAGCTTGAGGCTATCTGCGCTATATTGGTCCCATGTTTGAAGTTTTGGTCTACGTTTACGAAAATTACTGGCAAGGCGCCGCCTGCCCCGAGCCGGATCGGCTCGGCCGAAAGCTCATGGCCGCTGGCTTTGAGGCTGAAGAAATCCAGGACGCTTTGGTCTGGCTCGACGCTCTGAGCGCCGCCGCCCACGGCACGCAAATCGACCTGCTGGTCAAGGCTTGCAGCGACAGCGCCGGGCTGGTCGGCGTTGCGGCGGGCATCCTGCCCCAATCCAGTCACAGCCTGCGGGTTTATTCCGTGGCCGAACAGATTCATCTGGGCGCGCAGAGTCTGGGTTTCGTCAGCTTTCTGGAGTCCTCGGGCGTGCTGCCGCCGCACATGCGAGAAATCGTCATGGACCGCGCGATGGCCGCGCCCGGCGACCCGGTCACGCTCGACGACCTGAAAATCATCGTGCTGATGGTGTACTGGAGTTTTGGCCAAGAGCCCGACGCCCTGGTGCTCGACGAGCTGTGCGACGACTCGCAGGGACGCCTAGCGCACTGAGCGTCACGGCTGCGTCGAGCGCGCCAGATAGCCGTTTCATCCAGCCCGCCTCCGGCAAAAACACCATGCCGAAGGTGCCTCCCGGACATCGACGCTAGCCGAGCAGCCGCTCAGGATTGGCGTCGAGCTTGGCCAGCGCCTCGCGGGTGGCGCGCACCGTGAGGGCTTCGTCCTCGGTGGGCACCAGCAGGCCGGCCTGCAGGTAAGCGGCCAGACGGCGCATCTGGATCAGGAAATTGCGCCCGTCCGCAGCCACAAACAGGTGCAGCTGCTTGCGCTCGCTGCACCAGACAAACTGCACCTGGCTGAGCGTGCCGTTGTGGTCTAGGCTAAACCAGCTACCCAGTTGCAGCTCTCTGGCCCAGCCGCGCATGGCCTCTGTGGGCTGGCTGCCGCCGTTGGCAATCACTTCGGTATGGGCAGCATCCAGCCCGATCATCGTGACTAGGCTTTCAGTGTCCAGCGGTAAGTCGCCAACATCTTCATCGGACAAATAATCTTCCAGATTCGTCAGCCGCTTGGCCATCGCGTTGACCTGGGCCATCGAAATGGCATCGTTTTTCGACATAAAGGCGTCGCTCAGGATCTCGTTGATGATCTTGATCTGCGCGTCCTGCGCCGCCAAGTCCAGGCCCAGCAGGGCCATGCCCTCGCGCAGGCGTTGCAATTGCCGGGGAAGCTCGGCAATGACGCGGGCGCGGTCGCCCCGGTTGGGCTTGGCGCTGGCCGCCCAGACCAGATCGGAGGCGGCCTGCTTGAGCTGCAAAGTCTGGGCCTGCTGCGGGCCATTTTTGATCGCCGCCATTGCCAGCACTTCGGCCCAGATCTTGAACAAAAATTCCTGTATCTCTTCGCGCACCGGCAGACCATCGAGCATCTTGCGCATCTCGATGGTGTACTGGATGGTCATGGTTTCTTTTTGCTCCATCTGCTGGGCCACGCTGACAACGCGCGCGGCGCTGCCCTGCTGGGACAGGAATTTCGACAGGAATTTGTCAAACTCGTCATAGACCAGCTCAAATACGCGGCGCCCGGTTTCTGGGTATTGCTCGATCACCTGAACCACCCGCTTGACTTCGGCCTCCAGAGCACTGCTGACAGCGACCTCCTCAAAGCCGAGCACGCACGAGCCCATGCGGTCAATCAACTGGCGCGCCGGATGCTGCAGCGAACCAAAAAACTCAGGCTCTGAAATCGCCAACCGCAGCACCGGCATCTGCAGCCGCGCAAACCAGACCCGAATGGCTGGCGGAATCCTGTCCTCGGCCAGAATGCTCTGGAACATCAGAGCCACAATTTCAATCGTCGCCCTTTCTGATGAGGTGGTGCTGGCCTGCTTGAGCGCGCTGGTGCGCAGGCGCAGCGCGCCCATAGCCTCGTTGACATCGCGCTGATCCATTGGTTCCATGTCTTGGCGCTGACTCAGCCAGCCTGGCTCCGTGGTACTTTCGGAATGCTGCATTCGGCTGATAGCCTGTGCCAGCTGGGACGATGCCAGACTGGCGCGCGGCTCATCAAAACCAATCACCTGGTTGCTCAGCATTTGCTTGAGACGCCCGATCACGCCTTGGGCGCGCATGCGCATCCGCCCCAGCGGCGTCGTCTCGGCTGCTGTGCGCGCTTCGTTCAGGGATGCCGTATTGGTGGGGCTTGGGCCGGTGGCGGGCGCGGGGCCAGTCGGGCTGCCGAGCGGCAGTTTCGAGGTCGGCGCACTGTCGATCAGCGCGCCGCCTTCGTCGCTTTGCAAAGGGCTGCTGATGGTCAAAGCGGCGCGCTTTTCTGCCGACGAGACCAGCCCTCCCGGCACACTGGGAGCGAATTTTTCAGGCAGTTTTTCGAGCGGGGCCGACAAGCTGACCAGCGGCATGTTGGCACTCACCGCAGAAGGAGTGCGTCGCACCAAAGGCCGCAAATCAATCTCGACCATCACGCCTTGCTGGATCAGGAATTCATTGGTCGCGTGGTAAATCTCCTGCATCTGCGTGGCCAGGGTTTTTTGGACCATCTCCTGAACCCTGAGCCAGACAAACACCGTCAAACCGGCCTGCGTCCACTGATCAACCAGATGCCGAGTCAGCACTTCAGGACGGAAAATATCCTGCCGGTTCAGCTCAGGGACCGCTTCAAGGCTCTGGATGCGCAGGCGCAGGTCGTTGAGCTCCCAACTCGCCATGTCGAGCAGGCGCAGCGCCAGGCGCGAGGCAATGATGCGGTGCTCTACCGCCTCATTGCCCAGCAGCTCCAGCGTAGCTGAATGGCTGGGCGTGGGTGCAGCCTGTTGCACAGGAGGGGATAACTGCCCAGCCCAAGCACTGACCGTGCCCCGAACCCACAGCGCGCCACTTTTCTGGAACAACAAAAAAGCATCCGCCATCGCCTGCATTTTGGGCGTGCTATCCCGCTGCTCGGCCATGAGCGAGAGCGACTCGCTGATGGCTTTAGCCAGACCCGGCAACAGACGCACCGAGCGCTGGACAAACAAGGCTCGGGCCTGTTGGGCAACGGAACTGAGTCTGGGTTGGCTGGGAGGGTGAGGCACGGCCACCTTGAAATAAGAATAAGCAGCGCCTAAACTGCAGCGCCTGCGTTCGGATCGTTCGGGTCGTCTTTTCTGACGGGCGCTTTGATCAGGTCTTCACGCTTGATGCCCAGCCACATCGCAATGGCTGCAGCAACAAACACCGAAGAATAAATACCAAACAAGATACCAATGGTCAGTGCCAGCGCAAAGTAAAACAGCGTCGGGCCGCCAAACAGCAGCATCGACAGCACCATGATCTGGGTGCAGCCGTGCGTGATGATGGTACGACTGATCGTTGAAGTAATCGCGTTGTTGATGATTTCGACCGTGTTCATCTTGCGGTAGCGGCGGAAATTCTCGCGAATTCGGTCAAAAATCACCACCGACTCGTTCACCGAGTAGCCCAGCACCGCCAGCACGGCAGCGAGCACCGGCAGCGAAAACTCCCACTGGAAAAAGGCGAAAAACCCCAAAATGATGACCACGTCGTGCAAGTTGGCAATGATGGCCGCCACCGCATATTTCCACTCAAAGCGAAAAGCCAAGTAAATCATGATGCCGAGCACCACCATGCCCAGCGCCTTCAGGCCGTCCTGGGCCAGCTCTTCGCCGACCTGCGGGCCGACGAATTCGGTGCGGCGCAGCGTCACATCGCTGCTGGCAGCCTTGAGGGCGGCCAGCACGGTGTCGCTCTGCTGGGCGGTGCTGACGCCCTTCTGGGCGGGCAGGCGAATCATCACATCGTGCGAGGTGCCGAAATTTTGCACCTGCACGTCTTTGAGACCCAAACCGGCCACGGTGTCGCGGATTTTCCCGACATCGGCGGCCTGGGTGTAGTTGACCTCCATCAGCGTGCCGCCGGTGAACTCCACTGACAGGTGCAGGCCGCGCGAGAACAGGAAAAACACCGCCAGCGCAAAAGTCGCAAAGCTGATGACGTTAAAGACCAGGGCGTGCCGCATGAACGGGATGTCGCGCTGGATTTTGAAAAATTCCATCTGGGAACCTTAGAAAAAGAAACTCAGGAAAAATGGGCTATGGGGCTTATTTCGCCACCGCGTCGGAGGTGGCAGGCCGCCACACCGTGCCGATGGACACCGTCTTGAGCTTTTTCTGGCGGCCATACCAGAAGTTGACCAAGCCGCGCGAGAAAAACACCGCCGAGAACATGCTGGTCAAAATGCCTATGCAATGCACCACCGCAAAGCCGCGCACCGGCCCGGAGCCAAACGCCAGCAGCGCCAGACCGGCGATCAGGGTCGAGATGTTCGAGTCCAGAATCGTCGCCCAGGCACGCTCGTAACCGGCAGCAATCGCCCCCTGCGGCGAGGAGCCGTTGCGCAGCTCCTCGCGGATGCGCTCGTTGATCAGCACGTTGGAGTCAATCGCCATGCCGAGCGCCAGCGCCATCGCCGCCATGCCGGGCAACGTCAGCGTCGCCTGCAGCATCGACAGCACCGCCACCAACAACAGCAGATTGACCGCCAGCGCGATGCCGGAGAACAGGCCGAACAGCATGTAGTAAGTCGCCATAAAGGCCACGATCACCGCAAAGCCCCAGGTCACGCTGTGAAAGCCCTTGCTGATGTTTTCGGCGCCCAGCGTCGGGCCAATCGTGCGCTCTTCGATGATGTCCATAGGCGCGGCCAGCGAGCCTGCGCGCAGCAGCAGCGCCAAGTCGTTGGCTTCGCCCACGCTCATGGAGCCGGAAATCTGGAAGCGGTTGCCCAGCTCGCCCTGAATGACCGGCGCGGTCAGCACCTCGCCTTTGCCCTTTTCAAACAGCAAAATCGCCATGCGCTTTTTGATGTTTTCGCGGCTGGTGTCGCGCATGATGCGCCCGCCCTTGGCATCGACCGTCAGATCGACCTTGGGCTGCTGGTTTTGCGAATCAAAGCCGGGCTGGGCGTCGGTCAGGTTTTCGCCGGTCAGGATGACCTGCTTCTTGACGATCACCGGCTGGCCGTTGCGCTCCAGAAAACGCTCGGTGCCAAACGGCACTGGGCCGCTGCCGCTTTCGGCGGCTCTAGCTTCGGCGCTGTCTTCGACCAAGCGCATTTCCAGCGTCGCGGTGCGGCCCAGAATGTCCTTGGCCTTGGCTGTGTCCTGCACGCCGGGCAGTTGCACGACGATACGGTCAATGCCCTGCTGCTGGATCACCGGCTCGGCCACGCCCAGCTCGTTGATCCGGTTGTGCAGCGTCAGCATGTTTTGCTTGAGCGCCTGGTCCTGAATGCGGCGCGTGGCCTCGGGCTTGATGCTGGCGGTCAGCTTGAACTCGCTGCCGTCGGGCGTCTCGACCATTTGCAGGTCGGGCATTTGCTCCTGGATCAGGCTTTTGGCCGACGCCAGCGTCGCGGCATCGCGAAAGCGGATTTCAATCGCCTGGCCATTGCGGGCAATGCCGCCGTGGCGCAGGTCTTT